>Ga0114922_10000940_pt1 | contig 27878 bp, 15 predicted proteins | sample AartaG_FD_100975 | JGI IMG/M metagenome (GOLD analysis project Ga0114922, IMG submission 100975) | Deep subsurface microbial communities from Aarhus Bay to uncover new lineages of life (NeLLi) - Aarhus_00045 metaG | ecosystem: Environmental > Aquatic > Marine > Oceanic > Sediment | place... | reverse complement strand
TATCATCATCCATGGCCATCGTTACGCTCCTTTCTATAAACTTCTTTTCAGACACATTATAGATTGGAACGTACGGTGGCCTCTTTTTCCACCCTAATTTACAGAAGGTATTTTACACTACCTCAGGGGCGCCTGCAGGGGCGGTTTCTACTACGCCCCTTCAGGGCTTTACGGGGTGTTGGGCCGCTTACCCAGGGCGTCGGCGAAAACCGCTTTTTGCGGCTTTCACCTTGCCCTGGGCTTTCATACCTTGCCCTTTCAGGGCCGTAGGAGTGGCGGAAGCCGCCACAAAAACATGTGGGGAATGACAAGGGCTCGCGCCTTGGGCTAACAATGTTTCATCTCCTTCGGGGATTGCCGTGCGGCAAAGCCCGCAAAGCGCCGGCTTCACACGCAAAACACGTATGCTACCACTAGAAGCCGATCTCTATTGCATCATCTTTTGGCCCGGACTTTTCACCAAACATCCAAGCCGCGCGCTTTACGTAGATGCTCTTTTTTTCCTTTGAATAGCGCATCGGCCTACCGTCCCAGTTGTCTTTGGGGACCTGGTCGAAGTACTCAGGCACGAGTTCGTCGAGCGATTCGGGAAGATCGCCGGTCCTCAGCTTGTGGCATTTGAGAGCGATCGAGATTTGTGTTGCGGTTATGGAGTCCTCATCTCGACACTTGATTTTGGGAGTTACGCTGAGTAGGTACGCTGTATTCTGATAGACGCGCTTGCCCGCCCCATTTCGTGCAAGCAACAGTCTTGCCTTTGCAAAGAAGCTCCTTTCGGGAGAAAACGGCCTAGGACTGATGAATTCCTTCGAAAGCTCAAAGGGAGTCTGATCGGACGCCTTCTTCGGGATGTTCGCCAGACACATTCTATGCGCGTCGGCGAGCATCCGCTTTGTCTCATTCGGCTTGAATGAATATGACCATATCGGCATCTTCGTTCCACCAAGAGACGAGAGAACCTCATCCTGTCCCGATAGGACGTTGTAGATTCCTTCGGCGGCGATGGGGTATTCGAGTTTCACCGTATCGGCCAGTGCCTCTTTATCTGCTCGGCGTGAATCGAGGGCCGGGATATAGCTTTTCAGGGCTGCATGGTCGAGTGTGGTGTCCGCCAGAAGCTTCCGCATTTTGAAGAGACCGACGCTTCTGATGTCTGATCCAGTCATGTAGCATTTGAACCCGCCACGGCAGTTCTCGATCAACTGCCCGAACGTCACGGCTTTCAGCAGTTCGTCCATCGCCTCCTTGGCATGACCGTTCTTGGCGAGGCGGTGGGCTCGAAGACAGAACAGTTCTGCCGTAGATCTCCAGTGATTAAGGTACTTCTTGGATAGCCCATAGCGTGTTGAGCGCAAGGGTTCCGGAGCCAGGGCATCTGGGCAGGCCAGGCCTTTCTCCATGAGCTCAAACATCTCACTATTCAGATCGATCACTTCCCGGGCGACTTCCCCGGTGGAGTCTGCTTTCCACTGCCTTTCTTCGCTGAGCCACCCGCCCGCGGGGACGTAAATCTTACGTGCCGCCTGAATGAAATAATAGATTGCGTTCTCGTCGTCGGGGATGATTCGCCTTACGAACCGCAGGTCGTCGTCCTTCGGCGGCGTTTCGTCCCTGCACAGCGCCAGAATCGCACCGAAGCATACAACCAGGCCTATAGCAAATATTATCAGGTTGGTCCGTATGCGGCTCTTCTTCATGCGGGGATTTCCTGCTCGCCCTCTCCTGCCGCTAAAAGTCGATTTCGAAGATGATGTCTCCGTCGTCGTCGTATGGAAGTCCGGTCCCGCCGTCGTCGATCAGGTTGGTTCCGATGGAGTAGACGATCTTTTTCTCCCGGGAGTATCTCATTGGTCTGCCGTCGAAGTCGTCGATGGGGATCTCTTTGATGTACGTCGGGACGAGGTCGTCGAGGTATTGGGGCAGTTCGCCGGTTTCCATTTTATAGCATCTGATGGCAATGAGGAGGCGGGTGGCGTGTACCTGGACGTTTTCTCTGCATTTGCCAACAAGCTGCATTTCCAGAGAGCCGGCGAGCATTCCCACGAGGATCCTGCCGGTGATGTTCGGCGTGAGGACGAGCTTTATCTTGCCCCCGAGGGCCTTATAGCGGGAGAAATCGAACCTTTCTATCCTGGCCTGGTCGATGCGGTGTTTGGGGATGTTCTCTATCACAAGCCTGTGGACGTCGGCGATCAGCTTCCGGGTCCTGTTCACGTGAAGGTGAAATCCCATTCTTGCGGGGAGGCCCCTGGGCAATTGTTCGTCGAGGTTGCCTTCCACGCCGTCGAGGGAGTCCTCGAACGCTTGCACGTTGAGCGCGTAGCTGGCCTTGATGCTCACGGCGAGCGCTTGCTCATTGGCGGCGTAGTCTTGGAGCTTGTCGACATACACCCTGAGCTGCTCCGGCACGAGCGTCGTGTTCCACAGCATTTCCCCCATTCGGGCACAGCCCTTGTACTTAATGTGCGAGGTCGTGAGGTAGCCCTTGAAAGCGCCGCAGTTCTGCACAATGTGTCCGAATGCGACTGCGTTCATTGCCTCGTCGAACGCTTCCTTCTCCATGCGTTTCTCGCGAAGGTGACGGGTCCTGATCATGCACAGCTTGCCGATCTTCTCCCATTCCTGCCACGGAAACCAATCGTTGTCTGAAGCCTTTGGCTCGGCGGCCAGTATCTGAGAGCAGGCCAGCCCACGTCTGATGAGTTCGAAGGTTTCCGCGTTCTTTTCCACCAGTTCTTTGGCTAAGTCAGGGTCCCATGTTGTTCCGCCGGTAAGGCAAGAAATGTCGCCCCATCTCTCCCGGGGGTAGTAGAGCTTTCGCGCCGCCTGTACGAAATAGTAATAGGCGTTCTGCTCGTCGGGAATCAGAGGGCGGGCCGGACGCAGATCGCTGTCGTCCGGCGGCGGGCAATCGTGGCCCAGATAAAGCAATCCGCCCACGCACACGACAACCAGTGCGCCGACGACCGCGGCAAGGACTTTGAGCGCTGTTTTCGTTGTCCTTCTCATTTGACTCCTCCGTTTCGTAATCTCACAGCATAGCGGCGGGCAGATCGGAAGTCAAGGCATTTGTGCCGGTCATCAATTCCGCCGCGCTCCCCGTGCGCCCGGGGCAAATCCGACTTGCCTTCGCGCCCGCAGCCGTGTAGAATTATGTGGGCTCCGCCAAACGGACCTTCCCCGGATCATGGAGAGATACAATGAAAACGTTCAAGGGCCCGCTCGCCTCACTCTTGGTATTGATCATCGCGGCGGCGTGCTTGCCTGCCTATGCTGAAGAGCTGATTTTCGGCAAGAACAGGATACGGCCCTTGCCGTTGTTCCCGGGAATTCCGGAAGAGGAAATCCCTTCCGATATTGACGCCGACGTAAAGAAACTGATCGAAGGGCTGTATTTCTTTGCGTCATCTCCATGGGATGCCGACAAACTGGGAAAGATGGGGCCCCGAGCAATCCCCGCTGTACCCTTTCTCATCGGCACCCTCGGAGAGGTCAAAGTATCAGTCACATTTTCGGGGCCTGGGCGTGGCGTGCCATGGCGGACGGCTGGCCGCCAGGCGGCCAGGGCATTGGGACGGATCGGGCGGCCGGCGCTGAAGCGCTTGATCCTTGCGCTGAACGCTCGAAGCGGATACGCCCGAGGCAACGCAGCGCACGCGCTGGGATTGATCGCGGACAAGCGCGCTCTCCGCTCACTCATCGGGATTCTTAAGGACAGGGACCCGCACGTCGCGGAAAATGCCGCCGGAGCGCTGGGGCGCCTGAGAGACCCCCGCGCCGTTGATGCACTCACATCCATCCTGGACCATCCTGATGCCAAAGTCCGAGCCGCCGCGACGTGGGCGCTCCAGCAGATTCAACGCCCGGAGGCGTCCACGCTTCCTCGCCGCGTGGAGCAGGCCGCCGCGCCGGGCGACGCAGGCGCTATCGATACCCTGATGGCCGCGGTCGATGATCAGGACCCCGAGGCCCGCAGGCGGGCGGTCTATTCCCTGGGCAGGATGGGCGGACCCAAGGCGATGCACGCGATCGCCGCCGCGCTGGGGGATGCGAAGTGGACGGTGCGCGACGCGGCAGTGTCCGCGCTCGCTCGGATGAAGGACCCGCGCGCGGCGAAGGCCCTGGTGCGGGCACTCGGCGACGAAGACCCCAGGGTGCAAGAGCATGCGGTCACCCTCTTTCACAGGATGGACCGCGACCGCATGGTGGGGCTGCTCTCGGAAGCGATGGAGTCGGACAACACGAGTATCCGCAGGCTGGCGTCACGCGCCCTGAGCGCCGGGCATGTCCCAAAAGCCGCGGATGCTTTGCTGAGCGCCTTGGCGGACGATGATCCGACTGTCCGCGAAAACGCCGCGTGGGGGATGGGCCTCTTCAGAGACGCGCGAGCGGCGGACGCATTGATTCGCGCCCTTTCAGATCGGGACCCGGCCGTCAGAGACATGGCCGCGTGGGCGCTCGGGCAAATGGAATACGATCAGGTAGGGCGGCGTTTGCTCCGGGCGCTGGATGCCATGCGCACCCGTCCGCGCGTCGGAGCTGCCCACGCCCTTGGCGTGATGAAAGCCGGCGAGGCGACGCAGGAGCTGCTGGCGAGACTTGCAGACGGCAACGAGAAGGTCCGCGCAAGATCGGCCTGGGCGCTGGGCCGCATCGACCCCGCGCGCTTCGTGGAAGACCTGATCCCTCTCATGAAAGACCCGATCCCGGGCGTCCGCGCAGCAGCGGCGTGGGCGCTGGGTCAGACAAAGGACCCTCGCGCAATCGCGCCCCTGGCCGAGGCAGCGCGAGACGAAGACATCAAGGTAAGGCAAAGCGCCGTGGATGCGCTCGGCGATATCCAGCTTCTGTCGGCGGTGGGGCCGCTCATTGACGTCGCGGGGGACGATACCGCATACCCGACGACCATGGACTTCCCCCCCGTAGTGGAGCATGCCCTCACCCGCTACAAGGATCCCCGCGCCGTCCAGTTGATGATTGTTTCCTTCAAAGACAAAGAGGAAGTTCCGTGGACCACCGGCCAGGCCCTGCGCACAATCACGGGGCAGAAGTTCGAGAAGCCGGAACAGTGGCAGAAGTGGCTCGAGCAGCACAGGCAGGCCGTGAGCGGCGACAAATAAAACCGCGGGCGGCAGTTCAATGGCTGCCGCCCGCGGGTGCTTCCCAGATGTTCTCTCATCCCAAGTCTATTTTTTCACGTTACAGAGCTTCTCGGCGGCCTCGAGCACCTTCTCGGCGTTGGGCAGGTAGGCCGTTTCGAGAACGTACGACTGCGGAGAAACGGCATCGACCGCGCCCACGCGCACGATGGGGGCGTCGAGGTAATCGAAGGCCCGCCGCTGGACCTGCGAGCACACCTCGCCGGTGTATGAGCCGGTGGTGCACGACTGCGACGTAACGATCAGTCGGCCGGTCTTCTTCACCGAGCGCAGGATCGTTTCGATGTCGAGCGGGATGAGCGTTCTCGGGTCGATCACTTCGGTCTCCAGCCCGTGGAGTTCCTTGAGTTGCTCGGCGGCGCTGAGGGCCTGCTTGACCATGAACCCCCAGGCCACGATCGTGATGTCCTTGCCCTCGCGTCTGATGTCGGCCACGCCGAACGGGACGAGGTATTCCTCTTCTGGCACGACGGCCTTATCGTTGTAGAGGGCCTGGCTCTCGACGAACATCACGGGGTCGCCGTCGCGGATGGCCGTCTTGAGCATTCCCTTGGCATCGTACGGCGTAGACGGCACCGCTACCTTAAGGCCCGGCGTGTGCGTGGAGTGGCTTTCAACGCTCTGCGAGTGCTGCCCGCCGTAGCCCTTGCCCGCGCCGGTGGATGTTCGTATGACCATCGGCACGCTGGTCTGCCCGCCCGACATATAGCACCACTTGGCCGCCTGGTTGCAGATCTGGTCGCCGGCCTGGAATTCGAAGTCGGAATACATCAGCTCCACGACCGGCCGCAGGTTGGTCATTGCGGCGCCCACGCCCATGCCCACGAAACCCGCTTCGGAGATCGAGGTGTTGAAAATGCGGTCGCGACCGAAGAGCTCGAGCAGCCCCTTGGTCACCTTGAAGGCCCCGCCGTAGTCGGCCACGTCCTCACCGTAAATCACCACGCGGTTGTCGCGCTTCATCTCCTCGTAGAGTGCTTCCTTGATCGCCTCTTTGAAAGTGATCCGGCCTTTGGCGTCTCGCTTCACGACCGGCTCGTCGGAGAGAAGCTCCACTTTCGTGTTTTCCTCGGGCACTTCATTGTCGAAGCGGTTGGAGAAGAGGAACTTGGCGACGTCGTCGGGATGCGGCTCGGGCGATTCGGCGGCTCGGACCGCCGCCCGGGCGTGACGCTCCTCGGCTTTCTGCTTCATCTTTTCGAGGTCTTCCTCGGTGCAGACGCCGGCCTCGACCAATGCTTGGGGGAAGGTGACGAGCGGATCGATGGCGCGCCAGGCCTTCTCTTCTTCGCGCGTTCGATACTCGTTTCGCGGGTCGCTCAGCGAGTGGCCCTGGAAGCGGTACGTGATCATCTCGCGCAGCACGGGTCCGTGGCCCTCGCGAGCGACCTGGGCGGCTCGCAGTATGGCGTCTCGCACGGCCAGCGGGTCCATGCCGTTTATGACTTCGGCGTGCATCGAGTGCTGACAGAACCCCGCCGCGCGCCGGGCGAGGTAGTCGATGCTCGACGTCTCGCCGCGCTGCTGGCCGGTCATCCCGTACATGTTGTTGACGATGAGAAAGATGGTAGGGATGCCGAAGGGCCGCTTGGCGAGCTCGTTGCTGAACTGGTCCATCGATGCGAGGTTCATCGCTTCGAGGCATACGCCGTTGGCGTAGGCGCCGTCGCCTGCGAAGCACAGCACCACTTGGTCGGTGCCGCGGTACCTGGCTGAAAGGCCCGCGCCCACGGCAATGCCGAGGCTGCCACCGACGATGGCGTTGGCTCCGAGATGCCCCACGCTGAAGTCGGCGATGTGCATTCCGCCGCCGCGTCCGCGACAGTAGCCGGCGTCCTTGCCGAAAAGCTCGGCGATTGTCCGGAAAAGATGCTGCTCGAGTGCGAGTTCTTCGAGCTCTTCGCGGCTGTTTGCCTTGGCGGCGTCGTCGCCGAGCACGGCCCGGAGTTGGTCGTCGCTGCGCTGGCAGATCGCCATGCAACCCTTGGCGATGCTTTCGCCGTGGCCGCGGTGGGTGCTGGTTATGTAATCGGTGAGATTGATGGCCGAGCAGCTTCCGGCGGCGGTCGCCTCCTGCCCGATGGAAAGGTGCGTGGGGCCGCGATACTCGAAGCCCTTGATCGGCTCGTAGGCGTTCATCCGGACCGTGAGGATCATCTCCTCAAAGATCCGGATGCAGAGCATCTGCTCGTAGAGCCTGATGGCGTCTTTTTTGGTGAGCGTTCCTTCCTTGATTTCCTGCTCGAGCGACTTGTCGTATTTGAACGCGGGAATGGACTCGAATTCCAGCGACGTGGGTGTAAAGTTGGGCAGGGCGGGGATTTCGAGAACCATGATACAGCTTCTCCGTATTCCAAAAACTCGACTCAGGTCGGGATGCCATCATCTGAAAACTGGGATGTTAGGGCCAAAGCGCACAGACGCATATTATACATACGGCGGCGGCAAATACAAAACTAAAAAGTGTGTGTGGCCCCGGCTTCCGACCATTTCATGAAATCGCGGAAAAGGCCCGGTTTTTGTTTGCGTTCGCGTTCCTGTTTGCTTATACTTGGGTGAGAACGGGAGCGGGAGGCGTAACGGGCGGCTGGGGTAGGGATAACGAGCAAGGAGGAAGTAATGAAGCATTTCTGCTGTATCATCACGTTGTCGTGTCTGTGTTTTCTTGTCGTGCCTCGGGGCCTGTGCGCCGAGGAAGCTCCGAACGCGAAGGGAGATTCGCGTATTGATGAGTTGCTCGACCGATTTTCCATGAAACGGGGCGATGAGCAGAAGAGGGAAGAGGTCGTGGAACAACTGCTGGCCTTGCCGTCGAGCGAGTTGGAGTCCTACTTGCAGCAGGTCTTTGACCCCCAGGCAGACCCATTATTTGCGCCTGAAGCCGATGAGCGCCCGACCGAAGAACGCCTTGAGCAACTCAACAAGCGCCGTCAACGGATCCTCGTGCTTGTGGCCGAGATGGGCACCAGCACCGGCACACGACTGCTAAATGCCGGCCTCCGCAATCTGCCCCTGGCCCAGCAGAAAGAAATGGCCCGCTTCCTGGACCACGTCTGCGAACAGATTCGGCCGGAAGTGTTCCGGCGGGCTCTGAAGGTCACGGGCGGGAAACTGCGCGACACGGTCATCCGGCACATTGCGAGGATACGCGACCTCAGGCTCATCGACGCAGTGATGCCGCTCCTCGAGATCGAAGAGTCGCGGGCGTCCAACAGTATACTGGTGCTGCTGCAGTCGGCCGCCGGTCAGCGCAACCTGATGCGGAAATTCATCGATGCCCGCGCCGGGGGCGATACCACGGCGACCGCATACGGATACGCTCGAAAGGTGGGCGATCACGAGTACGCCGCCGCCGCTGCCATTTCCTGTATCAAGGAATGCGAGGAGACTTCGGTTGCCAGGGAGACGGCCAGGGCGCTTGGCAGGATCAACATTCCTCGGGCACGCAAGGCAGTGGTGCAGCTCCTTCAGGATGACGCAATGTGGTCCGAATTCAAGGACGTGCTCTCGCGTTACCCGCCCGACTTTTTCGCCGAGGAACGCATTCCCTTTTTCCTCCAATTCTACCGGGAGCGCCCCAAGTACGGTCCGGGAAGTTTTCTCAGGTGGCTCCAGAAAAACGGCAGCACAGCCGGCGTTGAGACAGCGCACACGGCCTTCCAGCAGGGCACGTACTGGCCCAAGGACAGCGAGCAGGTCTACCTGCTGTGGTGCGGGAACACGCACACGCTGAACCGAGTGGAGGCACAGGCGCGCGGCGCAAACCCCAAGCTGCAGAACCACGCCATCTCCAACCTCCTGAAGGCGGGGGTATGGGACGAGATTCCCGAGGACGTCGTCCAGCAATTTGCCACCGCGGCCCAATTGGGCGGACCGGAAGCCTGCGGCGGGGCCATGTACATGCTCATCGACCAGGGCCTCTGGGACCGCCTCCCCGGCAACCTCGAGGAACGCCTGGCCCACGCCGCCGGCAAGTACGACAGGCCGGACTACTATCCCGGACTCATACTCAGGCAAGCGGCCTTGCAGAACGCCCCGGAATCCCTTCCGGTGCTTCGGCTCATCGCGGAGAATGCGGGCCTGGAACTCAGGGCCCGCACCCTGATGCTGAAAGTCGGTGACCGCAGCGTCATCCCCCGGCTCAAGGAGCTGATGTCGTTCAAGCGCGCCCTGGAACGCGTTCCGGCCGCCGCAGCGCTCTACGAAGCCGGCCAGGGGGATCAGCTTGAGGAACTGCTGGCCGCCCTCAAGGCCGCCTGGCTTCCCGTGAAGGTGCGGGTGCTCGCGGCCGCGGCCCTCGCCGATAGCCCCGACGAACTGAAACGCGCCGCCGCCCAAGCGCTGGCCGAGGCCCTCCTCGACCGCTCGGGCGATGTGAGCGAAGCGGCATACAACGCACTGTGCGAAATGAGTGGCCTCGAAGACTTAGCGTTCAACCCCTGGGCAGACGATGCAACACGCAAGAAGCAGGCCGGGCCGCTGCTTGAGTGGGTGAGGGCGCTGGAGTGAAGGGGAAGTGGACATCGGCGCGCGATAGCCACGATGGTGGGATGGAAACTCTTTGAAAAGAGTTTCCCCCCACACCCCCCTTCAGAAACTTCTTGGCTGTTAGGGCCGTGCCGGCTCCTGCCGGCACGGCAGCCGAAAAGTCTTTGGAAGGGGGTCTGGGGGAGAACCTTTCTTCAGAAAGGTTTCCCCCAGCGCAGGCGACGAGACCAGGACTTGAACCAAGATCTCTTATCGCACCCTTCCCCTAATGACGTGAAATTCCCCATTGACTTCACCCTGTTGTGTTGTTAGAATCATCTCACGTAGACTAAGCTGAATCGCGGCGATGGTCCGCCGTGCTCTGCAGAGGAGAAGCATCGTGACGCCAAGAGTAGGGCTGGTTAGTTTTTCAGACCCCAGGCCGGTCAAGGGCCTCGACGCCATCAACCGGAAGAACCTCGCCCTCCAAGGGGAGATACTCAAGACGTTTCAGTCGGCGGGCCTCGACGTGTGCGTGCCGTTTGAAGAGCGCTGCATCACCAATCGCGAGCAGGTCAAGCAGGCCCTCGGGCAGTTTGCGTCGCGTGATGTTCATGCCGTGGTCTTGGGCTGCTGGAAATGGACCGACCCGATGCTGGCGGTAGAGACGGCCCAGCGGGCGAACGCCCCCGTGCTCCTGGTGTGCACGAGCGATGAAACGCAGACGGGCATCGGCTGCATGGCCGCCATCGGGGCATCGCTGTGGGAAGTGGCCGCCAACGAGTACTGCCTGAACCACGGGCGCATAATCGACGACTTCGATGCCGCCGCCGAGTGGGTGCGGGCGGTGAGTGCGGTCGAGGACCTGCGCCGCAAGTCGATCATGCTGTGGGGCGGCAGTTACTGTCTGAAGATGGAGCACCTGCGCGATGATTCCGCCGCGCTCAAGAGTTTCCTGATCGGCGATGTGCTGAACGAGGGCCAGTACGTGCTGATTCGCCGGGCCGAAGACATTCTTGCGAGCGCGCCGGGCCGGATCGAGAAATTCGTCAACTGGCTTCTGAACGGCGGGGCGAGCATTCAGTTCGACGAGAAGATGCTGACGTCGGAATCGCTCGGCAGGCAGATCGCGCTGTATCTCGCGGCGCGGGATCGCCTGGGCGAGCTCGAGGCGGAGGAGGTCGTGGGAGTTTCGCTCCGGTGCCAGCCTGAGCTTTCCGTCGAGTACGGCGTCACCGGCTGCCTTATTCCGGCCTTCCTGCCTTTTGCGGAAGATAGCGAAGGGCCGCGAACGCCGGTCGCCACCACTTGCGAGGGCGACACTAAGGGCCTGCTTACGTCCCTGCTGCTGGAGCGAATTCACGGGAGCGCGCCGGCGGGTTTCGGCGACATCCGATGCCTCTCAGTAGAAGGGAAACGTCATCTGCTTATCAGCAACTGCGGGGCGGCGTCGGTATTCTACGCGGCCAACAGCTTCGACCCGAAAGCCGTGCTGCCCGAGCTGCGGCTGCGCGGCCAGTGCCAGGGGGCGTCGGGCGGGGCCGTCGGCTACAGCGGCAAATCGGCTGGCGAGGCTACCATCTGCAGGATCATCCGCAAGGCCGGCGAATACTCGATGCAGGTCGCCGTGGGCAAGATGCTCGACGTGACCGAGGAGGAGGTCGGCCGCCTCACGTGGGGGAATATGTGGCCGATGTCGCTTTTCGACATCGACCTCGAAGTGCAGGACTTCGTCGAGAGAATGGGCAGTAATCATTATTCCTTCGTGCCCGGAAATCATCTGCGGGCGCTCGAGCATGCCTGCAAGCTGCTGGGAATGCCCATCGAGCGGTTGAACTGAGATACAAGAGACAGCGGCCCGGCGGCTCGGAGCATTGCGTGTGACAGGTCGTATCTTTGACATCAAGAAGTTTGCCATCCATGACGGCCCCGGCATAAGGACCACGGTCTTTTTCAAAGGCTGCCCGCTACGGTGCGAGTGGTGCCACAACCCGGAGTCGATAGAGTTCGAACAAGAGCTTGCGTTCTTTCCCATAAAGTGCATAGGGTGCGGCCGCTGCATAGAAGCCTGCCCGAACGGCGCGCTGAGCCCCGGCGAGGAGCGCGTGCTGTACGACAAATCGAAATGCCGGCTCTGCGGCAGGTGCGTGGAGGAATGCCCCGCCGAGGCGATCATATGCTACGGCAAGGACATGACCGTTGAGGAGGTCGTAGAAGAGGTAATGAAAGACAAGCCCTTCTACGACAACTCGGGGGGCGGCGTGACCCTCTCGGGCGGTGAGCCGCTGAGCCATGCCGACTTCGTGCTGCGCCTGCTGGAAGAATGCAAGGCGCGGGGGCTGCACAGCGTGCTGGATACTTCGGGATACGGCCCGGCGGAGATCCTCGAGGAGGTGGCCGACGCCGTAGACGAGGTGTTTTACGATGTGAAGCTGTCGGACGACGCAAGACACCGCGAGCTTACCGGGGTGTCGAACAAGCGAATACTCGAGAATCTCCGTGCATTGGTGGCGTCGGGGAAGGCCGTGACGCTGCGCGTGCCGCTGGTGCCGGGGGTCAATGACACACGGGCCGAGTTCGACGGCCTTGTGGACCTGGTGAGAGAGTTGAAGGAGTTGGGCGAGATCAAAGAGGTGGAGATACTGCCCTACCACCGAATCGGCACGGGAAAATACGCCGCCCTCGGCAAAGAATACTCCTACGCCGATCTCAAGCCCCACTCGAAAGAGCAATTGCAGGAAATTGTGAGTTATTTGAAAGCCGCAGGTGTCGAAGTTTATTGTAGCAGCTTACGCGCGTGATGGATACCCCGCGCGGCACGGCAGACGGTTGATAAGGAGACGTCAATGAAAAGGGCCGTACTGATTGACGTAGACACGCAGAATGATTTCATGAGGCGCAACGGCGCTCTGTATGTGCCGGAAGCCGAAGACATAATCCCTCGTGTGGCGGACCTCTTGGAATACGCGGCGGGCTGCGGAATACGTGTGATCTCGACGATGGACACGCACACGAAGGACGACCCCGAGTTCGCCGAGTTCACCCCGCATTGCATCAAGGGAACGTCCGGCTGGGAGAAGATCGAGGAGTCTCTGCTCGACAACACGATTCAATTGTCCGTCGACCGGAAGCCCTCGCTGCCCAAAAACATATTGGACTACCCGCAGATAATCATCGAGAAGCCCACCTACGACGCTTTTTCGAACCCGGCCCTGAACGCGCTCATCGAAAAACTCAACCGGCCCGAGTGCATGGTCTTTGGCGTGGCCACCGACTACTGTGTGAGGCTGGCGTGCCTGGGGCTGCTCGAAAGACAATGCAAGGTCAATCTCATTATCAATGCCACGAGGCCGGTCCTCGAGCGGACCGGGCGCGAAACCATCGAAGAGCTCAAAGACAAGGGCGTGGAGTTCATCACAAGTGCGGAAGTCATGAGAGTGGCAGTCTGAGTTGGCAGGCCAGTACACATACGATTACCCTCGTCCGATGCTGACCGCGGACGTAATACTGCTTCGAGTGACAGACGGCGCACTCGAAGCATTGCTCATCAAGCGCGGTCGGGCGCCCGAAGAAGGCCGGTGGGCATTTCCCGGCGGTTTCATGGACGTTAACGAACGCCTGGCCAACACCGCCACTCGCGAGCTTGCCGAAGAAACCGGGATCGCCGACGTCATCCTGGAGCCTTTTGGCGTATTCGACGCACCCAAGCGCGACCCGCGGGGCCGCGTGATTACGGTCGGCCATATCGGCCTGCTGTGCGGGGAGGAAGTCGACGCCCGGGCCGGCGACGACGCGGCGGACGCCGGGTGGTTTACGATATCCGATATGCCCGCGCTTGCCTTCGACCACGAGGAGATGCTCCAGACGGCGCTCGAATGGCTGGCGGCAAGGCTGGGTGTGAGCACCGAGGAACCGGATTGCTTCCTCGCATTGTCGCCCGAGGAGCAGGCGGCTGTGAGGGGCTGCCTTGCCGAAGTCGTGGAGTCTTGAGGGCAAGCGCTGCAGAGCGCCGACATCGCAGGGCCGCCGACGTGCAGCCGCGTCGGTTCTGAATCTCAGAAAGGAATCGCCCGATGGCTGTGATGCAAGGACCTGCCGCGGCTGAGAAATCGATCGACGCAGCGCAAGCCAGGGAAGATCTTTCCGCGGAAGCGGTCGCGAACCTGAAGAAATGGCTGGAAGGGCCGCAGTACGCGGCGTTTCAGGACGACATCATTCAGCTCGTCGAAAAGGGTGAGTGGGGCGAGCTCAACGATAGTTTCTACACAATCATTCCCTTCGGGACGGGCGGCCGGCGAGGGCCGATGGGCGTAGGGCCAAACAGGATGAACTCCCGGACGGTTGGGGAGTCTACCCAGGGGTTGTGCCGATATATCGCGCAGTTCGGTGAAGAAGCCGCTCGCCGCGGAGTGGTGGTGGCTTACGACACGCGGCACCGCTCGCGCGAATTTGCCGAGACGACCGCCCGAGTGCTTGCGGGCAACGGCGTAAAAGCCTGGCTCTTCGACGACTTCCGCCCCACGCCTGAGCTGTCTTTTGCCGTGCGGCACCTCGGTGCCCAGGCGGGGGTGGTGATCAGCGCCAGTCACAACCCGCCCAGCGATAATGGGTACAAGGTCTTCTGGGAAGACGGCGCCCAGATCGTGAGCCCCGACGACCTGCGGATCATCGAGGAGGTGAACAACGTCGTCGAGATCGAGTCGATGCCGTTGGACGAAGCCCGCGAGAAGGGACTGTTCGAGGAGATCGGCGACGAGGTCGACCGGGCGTTCATCGATGCCGTCTGCCGGATGGCGCTCACCACCAATCGCGACGCAAGTATTGTCTATTCTCCCCTCCACGGCACGGGCATCAAGACGATTTTTCCGGTTCTGCAGAAGGTGGGCTTCAAAGACGTCCATATCTTGGCCGAGCAGTCGTCGCCCGATCCGGATTTCTCTACGTGCCCCGACCACAAGCCGAACCCCGAAGAGCCGCGGGCCCTCGAAATGCTGATGCAGCGCGCCCGGGACCTGGACGCCGACATCGCCCTTGCCACGGATCCCGATGCCGACCGCGTGGCGTGCGCCGTAAAGCAGCGGCTCCCCGGCGGGGCCGAGCAATGGATAAGGCTGACGGGCAACCAGGTGGCTTGCCTGATATGCTATTTCGTGCTCAGCCGGATGAGCGAGCAAGGCAAGCTGCCGAAACACGGTGTGGTGGTGCGCACGATAGTGACCACGCAGGAGCTGGACCCGATCGCCGAGGAATTCGGCGTCGAGGTCGTCAACCACCTTCTGGTCGGATTCAAGTACATCGGCGAGACGATCCGCCTGCTGCCGCCGGGGAAGGAGTTCATCTTCGGCGCCGAGGAGAGCCTCGGTTATCTGCTCGGCACGTATGCGCGCGACAAGGACTCGGCCGTGGCCGCGCTGGCACTGGCCGAGATGACCGCAACGCTCAAGAAGCAGGGCCGCACCGTGATGGATTACCTCAACGAGATCTATCGCAAGTACGGCTACTACAGCGAGCTGCTCCGCGACCTCTACCTCCATGGTCAGGAGGGCGAGCAGCAGATCGGCCGGATAATGACGGCCCTCCGCGAAAACACCCCCACGGAGATCGGCGGCCACGGCATCGTGAGCGTGACCGACCGCCTCACGCTGACCGAGCGCGACCTGCGCACGGGCGAGGAGCGAGGCGGTGTGGAGGGGATCGAGGGCGACCTTCTCCTGCTGCACCTCGAAGGCGGCGGGCGCGTTGCCGTGCGGCCATCCGGCACCGAATCCAAAGCCAAGTTCTACGTTGCCCTCCGCAAAGACATCCCCGACGGCACCTCCGACGACGCCCTCTACGACCTCAAGCAACAAACCGATGCCGAAGCCACCGAACTGATGGACGCCGTGGAAGCCCTCGCACGGGAGATAGCGGGGGTGTAGGTGCCTCGGCGAACATCCAACATCCAACGCCGAACGCCCAATCCCCCGAGTCGGAAATGAAGGCGGCCCCTGAACCGCATCGCATAACCCGCCATCCACAATTCCCTTACCGGCACACTGAATTTGTGGCAGATGGCCGGCGCGTCCGCACGCGATCCGCTCGGTCGAAGGCGCGACGCACGCGAGACGACGGTCGGGGGTGACCACGAACGGGCGGAGAAATTGTTGATGTTTTTACGCGGTTTTACTTGACATTGCCGATTGCATGTTGTATCCTACTATTATAGGGGCAACTTTTACTATCGGGACTTGAGCCACCCCCTCCGCGGGTATTTACTTTCCGGGAGGGTGTGGTTGCAGGGATAATATCTTCATGTTGCGCTTGGTTCCATTGCAGAAGGATTCAGCCATGAGAAAGTTGTTTGGTGATACCGCATGTCTTGTCTTTATAGTAGCTATCCTTATCAACATGGGCGCTTACGGGAATACGGGCGAGGTATGGAAAACCAACGGCCCAAGCCTCCAAGTGCTGTCGACACCCATCACCGGCGCCAACATAACAGGTGATAAACCTGGTGTGACCAACTACGGCGTAAGTTGCAGCCCCTCGCAAGTGGTGGATCTGACGGCGCCCGAAACCGTGACGGTCGGCGCCGTGCGCTACGACTTCGTCCAGTGGACGGGCGACGGCACCCCTGCCGGCCATGACGTGCAGGTCACGATGAACGTCAACAAGACGGTGACCGCTGAATATGCCATTCGCGAGCATACCCTCAATGTGCAGTCGACGCCCATAACGGGCGCCGTCATCACCGGCGACAAGCCGGGCACGACAAACTACGGCGCAACCTGCGATGATCAGGAAGTGGTGAATCTGACCGCGCCCGAAACCGTGACGGTCGGCGATGTGCGCTACGACTTCGTCCAGTGGACGGGCGACGGCACCCCTGCCGGCCATGACGTGCAGGTCACGATGGACGACGACAAGACGGCAGTGGCTGAGTACGCCATTCGCGAGCACACCCTCAACGTACAGTCGACGCCCATAACGGGCGCCGTCATCACCGGCGACAAGCCGGGCACGACAAACTACGGCGCAACCTGCGACGATCAGGAAGTGGTGAATCTGACCGCGCCGGAAACCGTGACGGTCGGCGCCGTGCGCTACGACTTCGTCCAGTGGACAGTGACGGTGGGCGTAACGGGTGCAGAACAGCTCGTGATCACCGGGGAGCCCTCAGGTCATGACGTTCAGATCACTATGGACGACGACAAGACGGCAGTGGCTGAGTACGCCATTCGGCAGCACACCCTCAACGTGCAGTCGACACCCATAACAGGTGCCGTCATCACCGGCGACAAGCCGGGCACGACAAACTACGCAGCAACCTGCGACGATCAGGAAGTGGTGAATCTGACGGCGCCCGAAACCGTGACGGTCGGCGCCGTGCGCTATGACTTCGTCCAGTGGACGGGAGACGGCACCCCTGCCGGCCATGACGTGCAGGTCACGATGGACGACGACAAGACGGCAGTGGCTGAATACGCCATTCGCCAGCATACCCTCAACGTGCAGTCGACGCCCATAACGGGCGCCGTCATCACCGGCGATAAGCCGGGCACGACAAACTACGACGCCACCTGCGACGATCAGGAAGTGGTGAATCTGACCGCGCCGGAAACCGTGACGGTTGGCGCTGTGCGCTACGACTTCGTCCAGTGGTCGGTGACGGTGGGCGTAGACCAGCTCGTGATCACCGATGCGCCCTCAGGTCATGACGTTCAGATCACTATGGACGACGACAAGACGGCAGTGGCTGAGTACGCCATTCGCGAGCATACCCTCAACGTGCAGTCGACGCCCATAACGGGCGCCGCTATCACCGGCGACAAGCCGGGCACGACAAATTACGGCGCAACCTGCGACGATCAGGAAGTGGTGAATCTGACCGCGCCCGAAACCGTGACGGTCGGCGATGTGCGCTATGACTTCGTCCAGTGGACGGGAGACGGCACCCCTGTCGGCCATGACGTGCAGGTCACGATGAACGACAACAAGACGGTGACCGCTGAGTATGCCATTCGGCAGCACACCCTCAACGTGGAGTCGACGCCCATAACGGGCGCCGTCATCACCGGCGACAAGCCCGGCACGACAAACTACGACGCCACCTGCGACGATCAGGAAGTGGTGAATCTGACAGCGCCCGAAACCGTGACGGTTGGCGCCGTGCGCTACGACTTTGTCCAGTGGACAGTGACGGTGGGCGTAACGGGCGCAGAGCAGCTCGTGATCACCGGGGACCCCTCAGGTCATGACGTTCAGATCACTATGGACGACGACAAGACGGCAGTGGCTGAGTACGCCATTCGTCAGCATACCCTCAACGTGGAGTCGACGCCCATAACGGGCGCCGTCATCACCGGCGGCAAGCCCGGCACGACAAACTACGGCGCAATCTGCGATGATCAGGAAGTGGTGAATCTAACCGCGCCGGAGGTGATTGTGGATCCCGTGGAAGGGATCCACACATTCCTGCAGTGGGTCGTAAACGCAGTGGACCAGCCGGTGGGCCAGACCACCGTGCAGATCACAATGGACATTGGTTACACGGCGACGGCTGTTTACGAGTGGCTGAACCCGGTGGCGTATTGCCCTGAGACCGGCCACTACTACGAGATCGTGGTGGCCGGGTTAAACTGGCCCACTAACGACACTAACGGGATCGAACAGGAGAACTCGGTGCATGGGATAGACTGGCCCACAGCCAGGGACGAGGCGGAGACGAGGACGTTCGTTGATGTTAACGGGCACCTTGCCACGATCAACTCCGAGGAGGAGAGAGACTTCATCAACGGCCTCCTGTTGACGCCGCCGTACTGGAATGAGGAGGGGGTGGCTCTGTGGCTCGGCGGATACCAGCCGGACGAAAGCCCCGAACCCGCCGGCAACTGGCAGTGGATAACGGACGAGCCGTGGACTGGCTCCGACTGGCACCTCGGCCAGCCCGACGACGCGGACGGGGACGACAATCTTCTTGTCTATCGCCTCGACGCGGGCAGTGACGCCGGCTGGAACGACGAGCCGGGCGCCAGCCTGCATGTCGGCTACATCGTGGAGTACGAGCAGCCCGCAGAGCCCATCCTCTACGTCGACGACGATGCCGACGACGATCCCGGCCCGGGTGATCCGACAATCAGCGATCCCAAGGAGAATGGCTCGGCGTACCATCCGTTCGACTCGATCCAGGAAGCCATCGACGCAGCCTCGGGCAGCCCGGCGGCGCCGGTGAGCATTCACCCCGCACCACCGATGCCCGACCTGATCATCGTGCTCAACGGCACCTTTACCGGGCCCGGCAACCACGACATCGACTTTGGCGGGCAGGCGCTGCACCTGCGCTCGCAGAACGGCGCCGGAAGCTCGACGATCGACTGCGAGGAAGCCGGTCGCGGCTTCTACTTCCATTCCGGCGAGGATGCCGACTCGATCGTTGAGGGCTTCACCATAACCAACGGCCATGCAACCGGGCTTCCGGTTGACAACTTCCATTCCGGGGAGGATGCCAACTCGATCGTTGAGGGCTCCACCATAACCACCAGCAATACAACCGTGCTTCCGGTCGACAACTGCGGCGGCGGCGTGTTCTGCGACGTTTCCTCACCGACGATAATCGACAATGTTATCATGGGGAACACGGCGGACGACCTCGGCGGCGGCATATTCTGCAGGGACGGCGCGCCGACGGTCACGGGCAACGCGATCAGGCAGAACGTGGCCGGCCACGGTGCCGGAGTTTACGTGAGCACGGCCGCGCCGACCCTCGCGAACAACACTATCACAAGGAATGAGGCGGTATATCGCGGCGGCGGATTGTTCTGCTTCCGCATGACCGACGGCACGATCGAAAACAACACCCTCGAAGGCAATACGGCCTCTCAGGACGGCGGCGGGCTTTACTGCTCCCTTACCGTCCGCACGGTCGCCAACAGCATTCTCTGGAATAACGAGGCGCCGAGCGGCCCGCAGATCTACGTGGCTTCGGTGTCGACCCTCACGGTCAGCTACTGCGACGTTGAGGGCGCCGACGCCGACGTGGTCGTCGAAGGCGACTGCGCGCTTGTCTGGGGCCCGGACAACAAGAATGTTGATCCGCTCTTTGCCGACGCTGATGGCGGCGACTACCACCTGAAGTCGGAACACGGCCGCTGGGACCCCGACGCCGCAGTCGGCCCGGCGAGCATCGGAAGCGAGGATGCCGCGGAGGCCGGAGACTGGGTGAATGACGACGTAACGAGCCAGTGCATCGACGCCGGCAACCCGGCCGGCGGCTACGGAAATGAGCAGGAGCCCAACGGCCGGCGGCTCAACATGGGCGCCTACGGCAACACCGATGAGGCGTCGAAGTCGGTATGGCTGCTGACGGTCCAGTCTACGCCTGTCACTGGTGCGAGCATCACTGGAGATAAACCGGGCGACACAGACTACATCGCCGGCTGTGCGGACGAGGACGTTGTGACACTGACGGCGCCGGCGACGACCACGGTCGGAGCCGTCCGCTACGATTTCGTCCAGTGGACGGGCGACGGTGTGCCCGCCGGACAGGACGTGCAGCTCACGATGGACGATTACAAGACGGTAACCGCCGAGTATACTATTCGGCAGCACACACTCAGCGTTGAGTCGACGCCGATTACCGGCGCAGGGATCACGGGCGACAAGCCCGGCACCACCAACTACGGAGCAACTTGCGACGACCAGGAAGTGGTGAATCTGACCGCGCCCGCGACCGTGACGGTCGGTGACGTCCGCTACGATTTCGTTGAGTGGACCGGCGACGGTACCCCTGCCGGACAAGACGTGCAGGTAACGGTGGACGGCGACAAAACCGTGATGGCCGAGTACGCCATTCGGCAGCAAGCTCTTACCGTTGAGTCGACGCTAGTAACCGACGTGAGCATCACGGGCGATAAGCCCGGCACGACCGACTATGGCGCCGCTTGCGACGACCATGAGGTGGTGAATCTGACCGCACCGGCAACTGTAACGGTCGGTGATGTACACTACGACTTCGTCCAGTGGACGGTGACGGCGGGTGTAGCGGGTGCAGGTCAGCTCACGATCGCCGGAGCGCCCGTCGGACAGGACGTGCAGGTAACGATGGACGACGACAAGACGGTAACGGCCGAATACGCCATTCGCCAGCAGACACTCAATGTGCAGTCGATACCCGTCGCCGGCGCCGGCATCACGGGCGACAAGCCGGGCACGACTGACTATGATGCCGCTTGCGACGATCAGGAAGTGGTGGACCTGACGGCACCGGCAACCGTGACGGCGGCCGGCGACGTCCGCTACGACTTCGTTCAGTGGACCGGCGACGGCACCCCCGCCGGGCAGGACGTGCAAGTAACGATGGATGACGAGAAGACCGTGACGGCCGAGTACGTCATCCGCGAGCACACCCTCAACGTTGAGTCGACGCCGATAACCGACGTGAGCATCACGGGCGACAAACCCGGCACCACCGACTATGCCCCCACGTGCGACGATCAGGAAGTGGTGAATCTGACCGCGCCGGCAACTGTTATGGTCGGCGACGTCCGCTACGATTTCGTCCAGTGGACCGGCGACGGCGTAGCCGGCGGGCAGGACGTGCAGGTGACGCTGGATGGCGACAAGACTGTAACAGTCCACTATGCTATCCGGCAGCAGACCCTCGACGTGCAGTCCACACCCATCACCGGAGCCAGTATTACGGGCGACAAACCCGGCACCACCAACTATAGCGCCGCGTGCGATGACCAGCAGGTGGTGAACCTGACGGCGCCGGGGACCGTATTGGTCGGCGACGTCCGCTACGACTTCGTCCAGTGGACCGGCGACGGCGCCCCTGTCGCTCGGAATGTGCAGGTCACGATGGACGGCGCCAAGACCGTGACGGCCGAGTACACGATTCGCCAGTACACCCTCGACGTTGAATCGACACCGATGAGCAGCGTGGAGATCACGGGCGACAAGCCCGGCACGACCGATTACAGCGCCGTTTGTGACGATCAGGAAGTGGTGAATCTCACGGCGCCGGCAACTGTGACACTCGGTGATGTTCGCTACGACTTCGTTGAGTGGATCGACGACGGCGTGCCTGCCGGCCAAGACGTGCAGGTTACGATCGACGGCAACATGACAGTGACCGCCGAGTACGCTATCCGCCGGCACACGCTCGACGTTGAGTCGACGCCGATAACGGGCGTCGATATTACGGGCGATGAACCCGGCACGACGAATTACTCTATCGGTTGCGACGACCAGGATGTCGTGGACTTGACGGCCCCGGCAACTGTAACGGTCGGCGACGTGGACTACAGGTTCCTCCAGTGGACGGTGTCTTCGCTCGGCGACGCACAGGTCACGGGCGAGGTGCTGCTGCCCGACGAGCTGGACCTGCAGGTCACCATGGATACCGACAAGACAGTGACGGCGGAATACACGGCAAAGCCACATATTCTGAAAGTGCAGTCTACACCCTTCACCGGGGTCGGTATTACGGGTGATAAGCCCGGCACGACCAATTACCCTGTAGGCTGCGACGAGCAGGAGGTGGTAAACCTGACAGCGCCCGCTACCATAATGGTCGGCGACGTCCCCTACGACTTCCTTCAGTGGACGGGCGACGGAACCCCGGCCGGACAGGACGTGCAGGTGACGATGGACGGCGACAAGACGGTGACGGCCGAGTATGTTCTAGGCCAGCACACGCTCACCGTGGAGTCGACACCGACAACGGGTGTTGAGATCACTGGTGATAAACCGGGGACGACCAACTACGGTGCGACCTGCGACAACCAGGAAGTGGTGAACCTCTGTGCGCCGCAATGTGTTGAAGCAGCCGTGTGCTACGAGTTCGTCCGCTTTGTTGTGGACAGCGTCGAACAGCCCGAAGGCCAGAGCTGCGTCGAGATGACGATGGACACCGACCGCACGGTCGTAGCTGAATACGAACGTTTTATGGGCGATGTGACCGGTGATTGCGCGGTCGACATTCTCGACATGATCAGCGTTAGAAACAAGCTGAACAAGGACGTGGGTACCGATGACAACTGGAAGGCCGACCTGGACGACAATGGATCCATAAACATCCTGGATCTCATTATTGTTCGGAATAATTTGGGCAACGTGTGCGAATAGAGACCGGCCCGGGGTCGGGCGCTCGGAGCCCGAGGCCCGAAGTCTCGCTGAAAAAAACAACCTCGATCTCAGAAACACGGCGGGTCCGCGAGTTGCCCCAAGGGGGTACGCGGGCCCGCGTTCATGGGAGCCCGCCGGACCGGACAATTCGCCGGCCGGCGGCATCGCCAGGCGCATCCATAGACGCAGCGGCGCCGACCCTTCGACGGCCACTTCAGGCCGAAAAGTGTGGATTTTGGGCGGGCTGATCCTGTAAAATATATGATGCGGCGGGCTGATCCGCCGGCACGAGATATCAGAATTCACCGGGACAGTGTTACATGGTACAAGGCGCGGCGCTATGAAGATCACTGCAGAGCGGCACCAGGGGCTGGCCGGCATAGTGCAGGTTGTGAAAGTGGATGGCTACCTCGACGCGCACACTTTCCCCGACCTGGAGAAGTCCCTTCGTGAATTCATAGACGGCGGCCACTGCCACATCGTTCTCGATTTCGAGACGCTCGACTACATCAGCAGCGCGGGTCTGGGCCTGCTGCTGGGGATCCACAGGCTGATCTCGCAGAAGCAAGGCGGTCTGAAAATAGCCAACATGTCGGAATCGTTGCACGACATATTCGAGGTGCTCGGCTTCACCAGGATAATCGGAATATGCTCCGATACGGAAGCGGCTCTGAAATCCTTCGGGCCAAAGAGACAGGGATGAGCTCAGCGATGACCAAAGAGCCCTGCAGCAACGAGGTCACGGTTGTTGTGCCCGACCACTCGGCGTACCTGAGCGTCCTGCGCGAGGCGGTAGCATCGACGGCCACCCTGATGGGTTTCGATCAGGTCACGGTCTTGCAGCTTCAGATGGTCGTCGACGAGGCGTGCACCAACGTCATCGAACACGGCAGCACGACCCGTAAGCCGGGAACGATCGGCCTGAAGCTGGAGGCCCTCCCCGAGAAACTCGTCATGCACGTGCAGGATCGGTGCGTGCGGTTCTCTCCGCTGGAGCAGACCTGCCCCACGCTCGACCAGTACTTCAGCGGCTCATGCACCAAGGGGCTGGGCCTGGTGATCATGCACCGATTCGTTGACGAAATCGAGCACAGCTACCGGTCGAAGGCAGGGAACCGCCTGAGCCTGATCAAGTATCTGCCGGAGCAGCGCCCGTCGTCTCGGGGGGGCGGATCCATCTTCCGGCGCGGTCGCCGGCGGTAGCTCCGCCGAACTTGCAATGAAGACCACACACCTCAAGCTCAATCTGTTTTTCCTTGCGTGTATTCTTGCAATGAATGCTGTTTTCGCCATCTCTTTCAACCATGCCTCCGACCTGTATCCGGGCCGAGCGCTCCCAATCCTTTCGGCCAACTTCCTGCTCATCGCGATGTTTGTTGCGGGGAGGGTGACCGCCGCGCGGCGCGGCCGCCGGCAGCAGATAGTCGAGCGCCGCTACGAACGTCTGCTGATGCTCTCGGAAGACCAGGAGGTGGAGGCGCACATCCTGCAGGCCATCTCCGACGTCTCCGTCGAATTCCTCGAAGGAATGCAACTCCGGCCGCTGCTGGACAGGATTTCGGAGGCCGTGCACGACCTGCTGGAGGTAGACGTTTCGCTGATCGAAGTATTCCCTGAGCCGGGCGAGGAGGCCGTCCGGTTTGTGCGCGGCGCCTCGGAGGTCGTCTTCGGGGATGAAGTCTACAACGAAGTCGTTCACAAAGGCAAGTCTCTGCTCATCAACAATCTCGCGCGGTATCCGCAATATGCCGCGCTCCAGGAGCAGGGAGTGCGGTCGGTGATCATTGCGCCCCTTACGCTTCGAGGCCGGTCGATCGGCCTCATCGGCGCGTGCGCCAACACGCGGCGCAGCTTCACCAGCCGCGAGCTGCGGCAGCTCTACAGCCTTGCCAGCCACGTGGCCCTCCTGGTGGGGACCACCCAACTGCTGCATTCCGTGGGGAAGCTGTCGGTAAAGGAGGGTGGCTCGATAGGCAACCTCCGCCACCTCAAGGAGCAGTTGTCTTACGAGCGGCAGCTCCAGGAACGCGAGATGGAGGTCGCCCGCAGGATTCAAAACGACCTGCTTCCGGGCGCTCTGCCCAGGATTGCCGGCCTTTTGCTGGAGGGCGATTCGCTTCCGGCAAAGGAGGTGGGCGGCGACTACTACGACGTTCTCGACCTCGGCGACGGCCGCTGGGGGATAGCCATCGCCGATGTCTCGGGCAAGGGTGTGCCGGCGGCGCTCGTAATGGTGATGACGCGGACCCTCCTCCACTCGCTGGCGCCGGCTTCCGGCTCACCCGCTGAAGTGCTCACCAAGATGAACACGCACCTCTACAACGAGACCGATCCCAGCGTCTTCGTTTCGATGCTGTATGGAATCTGGGACACCGGTACGTCCACATTTACCTACTCCAATGCAGGCCACGAGCCGCCGATACTGCATACAGGGAAGACTTCAGAGAACTTTCCGAGCGGCGGCATAGCTCTCGGAGCGATGGACGAGGTCGGCGACGTGCTGGAAGACAACAGCCTTGCCCTCGGCGAAAACGAAGCGCTGCTGCTCTTCACCGACGGGGCCACCGAGGCGCACAACGAGAAGCGCGAGATGTTTGGATTGACGCGGCTGCAGGAGGCGTTTGCAAAGGCCACCGGCCGCGACGGCAGGGTTGTTCCCGCAGTGCTCGATTCGATCAGGTCGTTTGCGGAGAATGCCAGCCAACACGACGACATCACAATGCTCTGCATGAAAAGAGATTCAGAGCTATGAATTATGAGGATTGAAGATTTACCACAAAGACACCCGCCGCCGCGGGGCTATGGCGGGCAGGCTAGAGGACACAAAGGAAGACATCCGTAACTCATAACTCATAATTCATAACTCATACTTTCTTCTCTGTGCCCTGTTGCTTGCCCGCCAAAGCCCGGCGGCGGCGGGTGCCTCGCGCCGTCGCCTTAGCGGCTTTGGCGCGTCGGCGACTGTGGTGAATCCGTATTGGACCTTGGACTGATGGCTGAACGACTGACGGACTGATGAGGAGTGCAAAGGAATGCCCGACACACAGACAAGGCAAGAAAAGGCCACCCGGTTCCTCACACATGACTTGTGGAGAATAGAGCCCGTCGGCTCCGGGCGCAAATTACTCTTCGGTTTCCTCCGTTACTTCATGATGGTATTCCGGGGGTTTGACGACGATCATTGCTTCCTTCGAGCCACCGCACTATCATACACTACCGTTCTGTCCATCGTCCCCGTAACGGCGGTCCTGTTCGCGTTCCTCGGGGCGTTCGCGCCGTTCCAGCAGTACGAGGGCCGGATAATGGACTTCGTGCTGGCCCAGATCATTCCTCAGAGAGTGATCGAACAGGACGCCGAGGACGTCAAGGAAAGCATCTCCGAGCGGATCAAGGAGTTCATCACCGAGAAGCAGCAATTGCTTCGGGAGCAGTCTACCGGCATCGGCGCGGTCGGCGTCGGCTTCCTCATCTTCAGCATCATAACCGTCATGGCCACGGTGGAAAAATCATTCAATGCCATCTGGGGGGTCAGAAAGGGCAGGCCGTTTCTGACGCGCATGGTCTATTACTGGTTCCTCACGTTCGTTCCGATTCTGGTGGTAGTATCACTGGCGGTGGCGGCTTCGCTGATGAGCTCGGATGCGGTGCAATGGTTCAAAACGCTTCCCGCTCTGCAAGAGATAATAGAAAGCCGCCCCGTCTCCGTCCTGATCGGCTTAGGCACGCCCCTGTTTTTCATGTGGGTGGCTTTCACAGCGCTGTATGTTTTCATGCCCAATACCAGGGTCAAGCTGACCGCGGCAATGAAAGGCGCACTGTGGGCCGCCGTGCTCTTCGAGCTGGCCAAGTGGGGCAGCTTTCTGCTCAGCGGCAAGGCGTTTCAGTTCAGCGTCCTCTACGGCGCCCTTGCGGCCGTGCCCTTCTTCCTTTTCTGGATCTATTTCATCTGGCTGATCGTACTCTTCGGCGCGGAGGCCGCCTTTGCCTCGCAAAACATCAGGACCTACTCGCGCGAGCGACGCGTCGCCGACGCCAGCCAGACCACGCGCGAGTCCATCGCGACGCGGACCTTCGCCCTGATCGCGCAGAGATTCTATCATGGCCGCACCCCGCTCACGGCCACTGAGCTCAGCGACACCTTCGACATACCCATCCGCCTTGTTACCGACCTGTGCGACAGAATGGTCAACGCCGGCCTGCTGAGCGAGTCCCACGACCGCGACATCCATTACCAGCCCGGGCGGGACATCGAAAGAATCACAGTCAAGGACGTCATCGACTGCATGAGGCGGGGCGCCGACTATGAGCTCCGCGGCCAGATGAGGCCCGAAGACAAAGTGGTCATCGACGTATTCAGTCGCGGCGAATCAGCCGCGGACGAAATCTTTGCCTCCGCCAATTTCAAGCAGATCGCCGAGCAACTCGGCAACGCCGAAGAAGACACTGAGCTGGGGTGATCCGGCCGGTCAGTATCTCAGCCATGCCCACCGCGCTCCTTGTCGTCGCCCCGCCTCATGGCCACGAGACGAAGGCATCAACCAAGATTCCTTATCACACCCCGCCGTGGGGTGCAATTGAATATCTTGGTCTTTCTTATGTTTTGACGGCTCAGGAGTTGTGCGTAGACGGCGTCACAGCGGCTGCTAGTGTGATGTCCCAGAAACACCTTACATAGGTCCGTCTCACGCAGAAGTAGGCGGCGGCCAAGTAGGGGCAGCGCTGAGCGAGTCTTCGAGCGAATTGCCTGCCCAGCCGCCGCCGTGATTTAAGCAATGAACTTACGGGACATGACACTAGCCCAAGTTAAACACTTAGACACCTATACCGCCTCTATTTGGCGATTGGAGGCGAAGTAGATCAAAAGTCGTGACTACATGCCGGATCGCATTTTGATCATTTTACGCCATTTCGGGATCCCGAGCCGCGACGGAATTCTCAACCCCAAACGGCTGAGAAGTATGCGCTGGGCCTCGTCGGGCCTGCTGATGCAGCGAAGCTGGATCTCCCGGCCGCTGCTCGTGGGCAGGATCACCTCACAGCATTTGATCTTTGCCAGTTCTTCCTGAACTGTCCGGGCCTCGCGGCCCAGGCCGCTGTTTTCCATCCATTTTTGAAGTGTCTTCCACATGGCGTGGGCCAGGAAGG
>Ga0114922_10000939_pt1 | contig 27898 bp, 24 predicted proteins | sample AartaG_FD_100975 | JGI IMG/M metagenome (GOLD analysis project Ga0114922, IMG submission 100975) | Deep subsurface microbial communities from Aarhus Bay to uncover new lineages of life (NeLLi) - Aarhus_00045 metaG | ecosystem: Environmental > Aquatic > Marine > Oceanic > Sediment | place... | reverse complement strand
CGAGTTTTGTTGCCCAGACGTTTACACCTGAATAAGCGGAGCCCGGACCTGTTGTGGGTGTACCCCACTCCCAGTCACCGGTGGCAGTCAAACCGCCGTCATTGGCCTCGAAATCGATTACTGCATCGTAGACATAGTAGGTCATTTGCAGGGTGTCGTTGCTGTTATCCTCATCGGTAGCCAGAGCGGAAAAGGCTGTAAGCGTGTAGCTGCCACCGCTTGTCGGAGCAAATGATGGGAATATGACATTAGCAGTAGCGCCTGAGTCGACGTTTGTATAAACAATCTCGGAATATATGCCAGGAGTAATTTCTAAATGTACCGGAACGTTAGTTTCATCATTAATGCCTCGATTGGTGATCTTAACCTCCGGAATTACCGGATCACCAATAGAACCCATTCCTGTAGGTGATAAGAATTCTGTAAGCGCAACGTCATGGTCGTAATACTCGATGTAGAATTTGATGGCGAGGCTGTCCACGGGCAGGTTCAGTATCGGTCTCCCCGGAACAGCGGATCCCGACGATTCGACGTAACCCAGACCAATAGTGCCGTCAGAATTCTCGATGCTGATGCTTATATCATCGTTCTTGCCGGGCCCGAAGGCCAGGTATTGCATGATGATAGTTCCATCGTCACCATTGAAGATAACCTCGGCATCGATGGTCGAACCGCTCGGGGAGTAGAACTCCACGTTATGGTATTGCACGATGAAGCGGTTGTTGGCGGTGTCGGTGTAGTAGTAAACTCCGCCACTGCGGAGATGCAGATCAGACCAGATCAAGGCAACCAGGTTGTTCGGGCTTGCCGGGTCGGGTATTGTATCCGGATAATGCCAACTGGAAGTCTGAGAATCAAAGGATAACCAACCATTAATGCTTACCATGATACTGGTGTAGTTGGTACCATAGAATTCAAAACCGGAAGTAAGCCCCATGTTCATGAGATTGGTATAGTAACTATCTCCGGAATAACCGTTATCCCAGGGGTCAATGAGTATGCCGGTACCGTCACTGAGTTCAATCCAGTCGAAAACCGGTGGTTCCTCAAGCGACAGGTCACTCCAGTTGTCGATATAACGGTAACCGTGATCATCAGGGCCGCCCTGGCTATAATGCTGGGCGACTTCGATAGTTGAGGTGAGCGTATCGTTGTCGCGATATTCGTCAGTCCCAAGAGCGGTATAGGTTGAACAAGTATAAGTTCCGCCGACATTAATGGTATACAGAGTGAATTCAACCGAATCGCTGGCTAATGGCGCTAAACCTGTAACCGCTGCAACGTCGCTATAAATATTTAGACCATTAGAATCAGCAATGGCAAAATGGACATTGAACGTTTCGGTGTTAGCACCGAGGTTGCTGACAATCGTAGTAGGCGTAAATGGGTCACCGGCTTCAGTCATGTCAGAAGGCGAGACGATTTCCACAGCCGCTACATCATGATCCAGCGGGTCGTAAGTGAATGTAATTGCCAATCCGGGCATGGTGACATTACCCAGCGGGTCATCACTGTAGACATACTCCAGACCCACATCTCCATCGGCGTTCTCAATTCCGACTGTGGCGCTGGCATAAACTGTGGGGCCAACATCATTGTACTGGAATTTGATACTGGCGTCATCGCCGTCGAGAATAAACTGCATCTGGATGTTCTGGCCAAGGTCGGCATCGTAGTCCCAGCTATCGAACTGGACTATGAACTGGTTGGTGCCGGAATCGTAATAGTAATAGGCGGTACCAGCGGCTCCATTGAGGTCATCCCACATCAAGGCTATCAGATTTTCCAGGCCACTGGTAGTCGGTATTCCGTAGTTGGAAGAAGTGGAAGTAGTTGTTATCGAGTCAAAACTTGCCTGGCCGTTCTCACAGAGGAAAATGCGGCTGTAGGTGTTGCCGTAGAAATAAAACGACATTCCCATGGCAATGCCACTTGTATAGCGGTTGTCGATTGAACCCAGATCCCAGGTGACCGGTGTTCCGATTCCGGAAATATCTACCCAGCTAAAGGCCGGCCCGCCGCCGTTGATGTTATCGTTCCAGGAATAGTAACCGGCATCCGGGCCGCCGGTGCCAAAGTGCGGATAGCAGACGGAGCTGCTGACCAAGGTATCGTTGGAACGGTCAAGGTCGCCGGCAAGGTTGTGGTATGTCGTAATGGTGTAAGCGCCAACGTCGGGGTCCATGAAATCGTCAAACACGACATCTGCCGTTCCCAGCGAGGGAAGATTGCTGACAGCTGTTAAATCTAAATAATCTGATATAACCGTACCTGTTGCCAGTTTCACATTGTCGATGCCCCAGTACCAGGTCCATCCAGTGGTATGGAACCACCAGCGTATCTGGACCGAATCCTGGCCATCAGCATACGTGGAAATATCTATGGTAGCTTCGCCTTCTTTTGTCACATCGTAATGCGCCAGGTTCGTCCAACTATCTCCCTGGCTGGTCCGGATATCGACATCACCGAACTGGGTGCCACTATGGTAATAGTAATGTGTGAAATACAGATAGATGCCGGATTGGCCTGAGCAATTGACCCAGGGGGACAAAAGCTCTTCAGACATATCCGGCACGCCAGAGCCGGGAGCGTCGGCATCGGCAATCATGTATTCGCCATTCCACCAGGAGCTGCTCCGTTCCTCACCCGGGTACTGAGTATCATGCTGACTGCCGGTCATCCACGTATAACCATCGTTAAGAGAGTCGATCACGGTCCAGGTTACGGGCAATCCGAGATCAAAACCCTCGGAGAAGAAGGGTGTCAAGAGAAGATGGGAAAAATCGTAATAGGCATTGAAGCTTTCAGTATTGGTGCCGACGTTTTTAAATCTGGAGGAGACATCCCAGTCGTAGCCCTCAATCATGATGTCACCGGGAGCAAGAAAATCCACCGCCATGACATCATGAGCAGGAAGGGTAATGGTTTCAACCGTAACACTGTCGACATACCAGTAGTAGTCGCTTTCGCCGACATACTTGAAGGCGATCTTGACGTTGGACTCGTTGTTGGCCCAAGCGGTTATGTCTAACTCCGGGTAGGAAGGAGCGGACGAACTACCCTGGTCCTCAAGATACATAGCGATTGTCTGAACGGTAGCCCAGTCATCGGTTGTTCCAAGGACCCAGGCAGTATCTTCAGCGGTTGTACCTCCGTCGTTGTAGTAATGTTTGAATTTCAGCAGTATCTGGTCAGCGCCGGTGGATAAGTCCATGGCCGGGCTGATTAACCATTCGTTCTGTCTTTCCGCAGGCAAATAGTATATTCTGGCCACGGTGTCGGTCCAGGTGGAGTAATAGTATTTGTGCCAGTCATTGTTGTCCCAGGATACTGAGTAATCGTAATCGCCGTTGTCTATGATGGTCCATCCGGTAGGCGGATTATCGCCATACGGACCCCAAGTACCTTCAAAGTCTTCGGAAAATACGACATTGACCGGGTTGATACCATCATCCTCTTGCACCGCTATATCGTCAATCATCCAGTAATAGCCGTTGTAATCCATATAGCGGAAAGCGATAATAACGCTGGCTTGTCCATCTGCCCAGGCGCTTATATCGTAATCCCAGTCGGTAGTGGAGTGAGAAGAGGTATACCTGGCGATAGTTGTCCAGTTGCTGCCGCCATCGGTCGAACCGAGGACATCCGAGCTGTCTGGAGAAGACAGGTACGATTTGAAAACGAGGTGCAGGTTAGAATAAGTGGAGGCATCAATCGCCGAGCTGATCAGCCATTCGTCCTGATTCTCGATCGGGCTGTAATAAACCCTGGCCACATTGCTCGACCATGTGGAATAATAGTATTTATACCAGTCGTTATTGTCCCATGGGTTAACATAGCCGCTGTCGATAATCGTCCAGCCGGCGGGCGGGTTGTCGCCGTAAGGACCCCAGTTGTTGAAATCCTCAAAAAGGACTTCGGTTAAAATGACTGGCTGGTCATCGCGGCCGGATATTGAAAGGGCTGGTCTTGGCGCAAGATTGACAGCGAACGGCAAAGCGCCCCTGGTATCCTCTTCAACCTCCTCAGGTATAACCTCCGGTGCGGCCGTAACTTTCAGATCGGCTTCCTCTTTCTTCTCAGGCTCTCCAATGGCTACCTTTTCACGGATTTTGGAAATTTCCTGTTGTTTTCTTGCAGCCTCCAGCTCTATGGCTTGCAGTCTGGCCTGCTCAAGGGCTGTTTGATCCGCAATCTCTGCTTTTTTAGCGGCATCGCTTTTGGCAGGAGGCGCGATAGGTTTGTCGCCCTTTGCGCCAGGGCCCGAAAAAGCCCAGGAGGACATAGCCACTGTTAACGTTAAAACAAGAAGTAAAAATGAGGATTTTCTCATAAACTTCTCCTTAATTTTAAAATATTTTTTTTAATCTAACAGTAAATTTACCTGATTCCCTGGTTAATTAGTTATCTCGAGATTAATTAATTGTTTTTAAAAGTTACCACCTCCAGTGATGAAAATTAACGTTCCATAGTTCTCAAGAAACAAATTTCTTGAACTAAGCTATTCTTTATATTGCCAACTTAACAATCGCTTGCTAAACATTTATTAGTAATTTCAAAAAAACCTTATGTTGAAGCAATACCAGTTTATACTATTTTTTTCAACAATATCTATCCTTAACACTTCTAATATAATATTCCAAGAAATTGTGTCAAGAGAAATATGACAGGTTTACTGTTTTTAACTTAAGCAAAACAGATTCTTCTATATCTTCTACCTTTTACTGAATAAGAGACCCCCCAATTTCCGCTTTTCTTATCCTGGTAAATATTGACCTTGGGTACCCCACCCATGAATATCCTCCTAATTCACTGCCCTTCCCTATAAATTGGCAGAATTCTGGCAGTTCTTATTACCACCGATTAAGCTAACATATTGATTTTAAAAGGGTTGTCAATAATAAAGCGGAGAGGCAGGGATTCGAACCCTGGGACCCCGAAGGGTCAACGGTTTTCGAGACCGCCCCGTTCGACCGCTCCGGCACCTCTCCGGGAATGAATATAGGAAATATTTCAATTTAAGGAAATGCTTTTTAAATTTTCTCGATTTGCCGATCAAATATTAAACTAATATTCTCTTAAAATCTTATTAAAGTCACGAGGTCTTAATCGCATCACCAGAAATCCCCCCAGGCTGATAATCGAAAAGCCCACCATTATTTCAGTTGTGCCTCCAAGCAGTACTGTAACCAGGCCGTATACAGGGGGAGCCGCACATAAAGCCGATATAACAATTGCTGTTTTCAGAACTGTTTGCGCCAATAGTTCCTCAGTCGGTGGATTATCAGGATCAAAGAGAGGGGCTAATAATTTCTTTTTGAGCACAAATCCTGCGGCAACGTCGATAACTGCAAATATCCCCAGTATTATCGTTATTATCATAGTAATGTCTTTTTGCTGACGGTCGGCGCTTATTAGAACACCTGCTCCATGGCAAAAGATATTGGTAAAAAAAACAATAGCGGTTCCTATTACCGCTGCCTTGCCGATCTGCCTAACCAAAATATTTCTTGGTATCATTTTTGTCTCGCGGTCTTAAAAAACGATTTCAGAAGGTTGGAAGATTGTTCCTCGAGCAGGCCGGGAACGACCTCCATTTGATGGTTTAGCCTGATATCCTGCACAATGTTATACAGCGACATGCAGGCTCCAAACTTGGGATCTTTGGCTCCGAAAACGAGACGATCGACCCTGGCTAATACCAGAGCGCCGGCGCACATGGCACAGGGTTCAAGTGTACAATAGACCGAACAGCCATCAAGACGCCAGCTCTCAAGATGGTTAGCCGCGGCGGTTATTGCCAGTATCTCGGCATGCGCTGTGGGATCGCAAAGCGATTCGGTTCGATTATGCCCCTTGCCGATAACCATCCCCTCCTGCACGATAACACATCCAACCGGAGTCTCCCCCTCAACTGCGGCCCGCTCAGCCTCTGCCAGCGCCAGTTCCATGAAATATTTATCGTTATCACCAACCATAACTCACTTGTTATGCATTTATGAGTAAATTGATAAAAAATCAAATTATTTTTAAGAGAATTTGTAACGTGTTGTTATGCAGAAGATTACTTAAAAGGGCTGTCTTTGTCTGGCACTTAATTCGAAGAAGCAATTGTTATGTGGGCGGCACACGTCCCCGTGTGCCCCTTGACAGGCAGACCGGTCCGCCCAGGGCGGATGCCGCGCACCATAAGAAGCTATCGTAATATTAGCCCGATATCGATTACTCATTCTCCACGCGCACTGCCGTGCCATACGCTAAAAGCTCCGCCGCGCCCTGCATGATGGAGGAGGTGGAAAATCGAAGAGTAACCACTGCATTGGCGCCCAGCTTTTGAGCCTCCGCTTTCATCCTGTCCAGCGCTTGTTCGCGTGATTCGGCAATCATCTTAGTATAATCTATGACCTCGCCGCCCACTACATTTCGAAGCGCAGCCAGTATGTCCCGTCCCACATGACGGGCTCTTATGGTATTGCCTTTAACCAGGCCGAATACTTCAACAATTTTCTTGCCATGAATTTCATCTGATGTCACAACTATCACCGCTCTACCTCCTCGTAACGTTCATGTTTGCGGGCGAAAAGTCTTTCTCTTAAGACAGATACCAGTGAGGTGATTACGCCCAATAAGCCTGCTCCAACGCCTAATCTTAATACAAACGAGACGGTTTCATCAAGGAAGAAATTGTTTAATAACTCCCAGGCTCCGAAAGCCAATAACACTATAGCGCCGACTGACAAAAGCATCCAGCCGATTCCGCGCTCAAGACGGTTGTAAATGCCATTCCAGTAGCTGGCCCAGAACCTGTCCGGCAGATCGGTAAAACGCATATCGGTGGTTACCTCCTTTATTTTTAGCATTTCTTGATATTCTTTCGAACAGACCGGGCAACTCTGGAGATGTAAATCCAACTCCCTTTCCTGTTCGGGGGTCAGTTCTCTATCGAGTCTACCGGATATATATATTATCGCCTGCTGGCAATTCATCTTTGCATCCCCTCGAGTCTTTTTTTAAGTTTTTGCCTTGCATAATGAAGACGTGACATAACAGAGCCAAGAGGTATATCCAGCACCTCCGCAATCTCCTGGTATGACATGTCTTGAAAATGCTTTAATATGATAATTTCTTTCGCCTCATTGTCGAGTTCAGCCAGCGCATCCCAGACCATCTTTTTAGTTTCTTTTGCGATATAGCTGACCTCCGGGTTGGTTTCCGATGGCGCCGCAGCTTCCTCAAGGGTTTTATCAGACGCTATATATTTTTTACGCACCGAGGCTGATCTCAAGGCATTCTTGCAGAGATTTGATAGAATAGTAAACAGCCAGCTTTTGAAACTCAGGTTTTCATCGAAACGATCAAGCGACCGGTAAGCCTTAACAAACGCCTCCTGCGAGAGATCGTAGGCGTCATCCGGGTTGCCGACCATACCAAGGGCAAAAAAGTAAGCCGGTTTCTTATATCGTTCAACCAATACCCTGAATTTCATGGCGTTACCGGTGCGGCATTCTGCCGCAAGTGTATTATCCGTTGTTTCCATTTTTCTATCCATAAATAAATACCCGCCTGGATCAATTTTATTCAAGGCTTTTTACTCCGAGTGTTTCGCTTAGTCTCAATCCTCAAATACGGATGAATAATAATACTTATATTAGATATTCTATATCGGGCCACTTCAGGCTGAGCGGAAGCGGCATCAGCCTAATTTTCCATTTTCTGAGACCGGGCAACCGGAGTCACAGCTTGCCACAGCTCGTGTCATAGCATTTCATACCTTGGTGTCGCAACTCGGCACAGCTCGGAACGGCTTCAATCGTCCAGGCCCCGGTAGGCGGTAGCGTCCTCGTCGCGGCCGAGCTTGATGAGACACGGCATCAAGAGGGCTCGGATTCTCTGGTTGTCGTTGGGCCTTTTTCACCGATCTCGCAAGTTATTTCAATGTTGCCTGGACCCGCTCCTCCTGGGACATGGCGGCGAGGCGCTTGACTTCTTCCGAATCAAGGCCGAGACCATTGCCGACGCGCCGGCCATAGTCCGGGTCTGCTTTGTAGAACAGGGCGGTTTGCCGAAGCTGAATACGCTTCTGGGCATTCTTCATGTGAGAAACGATGTTATTCACCAGGTGCTCTCGATCCGTGTCGGTCATAACCTTGCGATAAAGATCGCCCGCCTGCACAAAGTCCACATCACCAAGCTCATACGCATGGCGGGCTGCCATTCCGGACACGTCGATGGGCGGAGGAGCCATCTTGGGTTCCGGAGCCGGACCTCCGAAGCTGTTCGGCCAGTAGTTCGGTTCCCCTCCGCCGTTGTTGTCAAACCGCATGTAGCCGTCCCGCTGATAGTTGTTCATGGGGCAGGCCTTCGGGGCATTGACCGGAAGGAGGTGGTAGTTCGGGCCAAGCCTGTGACGATGAGTGTCGTGGTAGCTGAAGAGGCGGCCCTGCAGCATTTTGTCCGGTGACGGGCCAACTCCGGGGACGAAATTGGCGGGCGAGAAGGCGGCTTGTTCCACCTCTGCAAAATAGTTCTCCGGATTCCGATTCAACACTAATCTGCCAACGTCCATGGGCGGGAAGTCACCATGCGGCCAGACCTTCGTAATGTCAAAGGGATCGAAACGGTAGTCCTTTGCCTGTTCCGGGGTCATGATCTGGACTTCGAGCCGCCAAGACGGGTAATCACCCTTCGCAATCGCCTCATACAGGTCGCGGGTGGTACAGTCCGGATCGATGCCGCGCATCTGTTCCGCTTCCACGCCGGTGAAATTATGAATCCCCTGCTCGCTCTTGAAGTGGAGCTGTACCCAGTAGTATTCGCTTTTTTTATTGTACCACATGTAGGTATGGCTGCTGTAACCGTTCATATTACGGTAGCTTTTGGGCGTGCCGCGGTCAGAAAAGAGGATGGTAACCTGATGGATGGATTCCGGGGTTAGGGAGAGGAAGTCCCAAAACATATCCGCATCCTTGAGGTTGGTCGCCGGATTCCGTTTCTGGGTGTGAATAAAGTCTGGAAACTTCAGCGCGTCACGGATAAAGAACACGGGGGTGTTGTTGCCCACCATGTCATAGTTCCCCTCCTCGGTATAGAATTTCACAGCGAAGCCGCGAGGATCGCGCTCCGAGTCAGCGGATCCTCTCTCGCCGCCGACGGTGGAGAACCGCGCGAAGACCTCGGTTTTCTTTCCCACCTTCGAGAGGAACTTGGCTCGCGTGTACTTGGTCACGTCGTGGGTTACCTCGAAGTAACCGTGTGCGCCGGCTCCTTTTGCGTGTACCACGCGCTCGGGAATCCGCTCTCGGTCGAAATGGGCCACCTTATCTAACAGGTGTACATCCTGCATGAGCACGGGTCCCTTCTGGCCGGCGGTCACTGAGTTCAGGTCATTGTCGACCGGCATCCCAAAGCCGGTGGTCAGAGTTTTCCTGTCTTTTGTCATGGCAATTCCTCCTTTCAAATAGTTTTTTCCTAAGCTTTCTCTTTTTTAGTTGAGCATTGCAAGCAGATGCCTCTAATATCCACTTGGGTTTTTTCCACCCTACCCAATTCCTTAACACTATCCGGAATCTTCAATTGATCGAACTCGGCGCTGTAGAAGTCGCGCGTCATGCCGCAACCGGAGCACACGAAATGGTGGTGAGATCTCATGTTCGCGTCAAACCTTGCCCTACCCCGAGATGGTCCGAGAGTGGTTATCAGCCCGAGGTCAAGAAGCAACCATAGTGTCCGATACACTGTGTCCAGCGATACTGTGGAAACTCTCTCGCGAACGCCTTTGTAAATCCTCTCTGCATCGGGGTGGTCGCCGGATTCTGCTATTTCACGGAAGATCCCCAAACGCTGATGGGTTATTTTAATCCCGGATCGTGCGAGTCCCTCCTTGAAGCGGTTCATGCGTTGCTTCAGCCGAGATTTCCCAGATAGAGTTTTCAAAAATATAATTTGTCCTTTCCGTCACTCTGAATATGCAAAAAGCTCCCCGAATGGTCAAGAATTTACTCGTTTCCCTGAGTGATCGCTCCAATGAGCACAAAAATGACGGCCTTGTTGCGTTGCCAGCCTTCCGGAAACCGTTTCTGGGCAGACTCTCCCTGTTTACACTCTCAGAACACCATGTCTTGCAGTAACTTGCCATATTAGTTTGTGCTGACCGGGACTGGTTTCAAGCGACCGGTAAGCCTTAATAAAGGCCTCCTGCGAAAGATCATAAGCATCATCCGGATTGTCAACCATATTCAAGGCGAAAAAGTAAGCCGGTTTCTTATATCGTTCAACCAATACCCTGAATTTCATAGTGTTGCCGGTGCGGCATTCTGCCGCAAGTGTATTATCCGTTGTTTCCATTTCTCTATCCATAAATAAATACCCGCCTGGCTCAATTTTATTCAATTTTAAAATTTAATACTATTTAAATTTTTCGATAATTTGCTAAATTTAAATAAAGTATTTGATTAAGCTAATAGTAGTTTGGAAATTATGAACGCCATTAAAGCTTGCAAATGGATTGTATTGTGTATATACTTATGAGATATAATGAAATATTTTGACCTTAAGTACAGGTGATTATCATGTCTAACTCAGAACCTGTCAACAAATTAAATATTCCCCGGATGCTGGCGCAGAGTCGCCGCAACTTTGGGTCGCGAGTATTAATGAGGGAACATAATGGCCAAAAATTCATCGATATCAATTATGATGATTTTTGGCATATGGTAATGCAGGCGGCATCTGCGCTTCGTAAAGCCGGCATTAAAGCCGGAGATAGAGTCGCTATCCTGTCCGAAAACCGCCCGGCCTGGGGCGCCACATATTTTGCATCCCTGTTTATTGAGGCTGTCAATGTCCCGCTTGATGCGTTATTGAAAATCCCCGAATGGAGTCATATAGTTAGAGGTTCGGGAGCGAAAATAATCGTTACCTCAAGCAGGTTTTTCCCTGAAATCGAACCGCTTCTCGACAAAATCGAATCTCTGGAGACGGTTATCTCTATGGATAAAGATAATAATTCTGCTCCATACCTTTTTGCCGATGAAAATCCACGCGAAATCGAAACGCCATCCACTGATATTAATGAAACGGCCGCCATAATCTTTACTTCCGGTACGACCGGGCTGGCCAAGGGAGTTATGCTTTCACACGGCAATATTACCAGCGATATACATGGGGCGCTTCAACTGCTGGATTTATATCCGGAAGACAATTTCATCTCAATTTTACCGATTCATCATACATTCGAATGCACCTGCGGCTTTTTAATTCCAATAAGCAATGGTGCGTCAATCACATATGCCAGAGGTCTGGCTTCGAAAATGATTGTCGAGGATATTAAAAACACCGGCGCGACCATACTGGTCGGGGTACCTCTGGTTTTCCAAAAGATGTTTGCCGGTTTGACCAGAGCTATTGCTAAAAAACCACCGTTCACAAGAGCGGTCTTCAGGACTATGAACGGTATTTCAAAGATATTGAAAGAGACTGTAAACGTTGAAGCAGGCGGCAAACTTTTTCATGGTCTGAGAGAAAAAGCAGGCATGTCAACGCTCAGGTTGATGGTTTCCGGCGGCGCGCCGATGTCGCCTGATATTGCTGGGTCTTTTAACTGTCTTGGGTTTCGCCTTATTCAGGGATACGGACTGACAGAGTCATCTCCAATACTGACAATTAATCCGATAAATAATTATAAAAATGATTCTATAGGTGTAGCTCTTCCGGAAACCGAGATAAAAATTATCGATAAGAACGAGCAGGGCGTGGGCGAACTTGTTGCAAAGGGCCCGATGATAATGAAAGGCTATTATAAAAACGAAAAAGCCACGGCCGAGGTTCTGCAGGATGGCTGGTTATATACGGGAGATCTGGGATTAGTAGACGATGATGGATATTTTTATATAACCGGCAGAAAAAAGAATCTAATTGTCACTCCCGGTGGGAAGAATGTCTACCCGGAAGAAGTTGAATACGCTCTCAATAAGTCTCCGTTTATACTTGAGTCATTAGCGCTGGGACAACCTGTTGAATCATCAGGGGGCGAGGAGATCAAGGCGATGATTGTCCCTGACCTCGAATATTTTGATGCCCGGGCGGAAGAAAAGGGATTAACCCTTGATGAAGAATATATTGAAAAAACAATTACACTCGAAGTCACCCGGCAATGTGAACAATTAGCCGACTATAAACGTGTAAAATATATAGTCCTGCGTGATGAGGACTTTGAGAAAACATCGACCAGGAAAATTAAAAGATACCTCTATGAACATAAGCCAATGAAAGTACCATCCGGAAAGAAAAAGGGTGAAAAAAAATGAATTATGGCGTCATTCTCGCAGGCGGCAGGGGAGAAAGGTTCTGGCCTCTCTCAACACGTGAGCGCCCAAAACAGCTGTTGAGACTTACATCGGATAAGATCATGCTTGAAGAAACCATCGACCGTCTCGAGGGATTTATCCCGCTTGAAAGAGTCATTGTAGTAACCGGCGCAGATCTCGAGGGGAAAATACTTAATTCAGTGAAAAAGCTTAAGCGCGAAAATCTGCTATTGGAACCCGAGGGGAAAAATACTTGTTTGGCGCTGGCATTAACCGCCGCCCATATTCAAAAGAAAGATCCCGATGGAATAATGATTGTGCTTTCCTCCGATCATTTAATTAATCCGAGAAAACAGTTGATTAAGATTGTTAAAGCGGCTTCGGAACTTGCCGCAAGAGAGGATAAGCTTATTACAATAGGGATCGTGCCCAACCGCGCTGAAACCGGATATGGGTATATTGAGATGGGACCCGATTTTGCTATAATAGATGGTATATGCTTTTGTGAGGTTTCAGGATTTAAAGAAAAACCCGAAAGACCAAAAGCTCAGGAATATTTCCTTGACCGTAAACATCTCTGGAATTCAGGAATGTTTGTCTGGAGCGTGAAGACATTTCTAAGAGACCTGGAAAAGTATATGCCAAATATGTATTCCTGTCTTCAAGCGTATATTTCCAATATCGATGACAACGACAGCGATGAACCTCTTAAATGCCTGTATCGCGATTGCGACAGCATCTCAGTTGATTTTGCTATCCTGGAAAAAGCTGATGATGTTTTATGTGCAAAGGGTGAAATTAAATGGGACGATATCGGGTCGTGGCTGGCGTTTCAGAGAATTCATTCACTCGATCAACAAAATAATGTATTGATGGGAAATGTGCTTTTAGATGCCAGTTTTGAAAATACCGTGGTTAATAATAGCGATGATGAACTGGTAGTGGGATTTGGCATCTCCGATCTTGTAGTGGTGAAAACCGATAAAGTAATATTGGTGGCTCATAAAGCACACGTAGACGAAATTAAGGAACTTTTAAATAAGCTGGAAGAAGATGACAACTATCAACAATATCTTTAAGCTGACATTGGTATTTTTTATTTTTGTCGGCGGCTGCAATACCAGATTGCACCGTTCAGATGCACAATCTGATAAACGTACTCGGGCGGAAAAACGTTTTGTTCCTCTTGGTTTTTATGGAGATGATGACGTCATTACCGGTGGGGGAAGGTTGTCGGATAAACCTGTTGAATATAAACAAGGCGCCGTTGAAGCAGATAGGCCGGAGATGCTGACTGAATTTGACGATTCGATTCAGGGCCTGGATATTGACCTGTCGATAGTTGTATTCAGAGTTCAAGTCTTTGCTTCTAAATCTTTTGATGAGGCGCAGGAGTTTGCTCTCGAAATCGAGCCGCTGTTTCCCGAGGGAGTGTTTGTAGAATACCAGGCCCCTTACTATAAAGTACGAGTCGGCGAGTTTTATGATTCTGATGAAGGCGAAAATTTCCTTGAGGATGTCAAGCAGATGGGCTTTAGAAATGCCTGGTTGGTACGGGTGATCCAATGATTGATGTTGATCGTGTCGTTGATATTAAAAAAGCTGTTAAGATTTTAGAGCATGATGGAGTGTTGCTTGCCGCCACTGATACGGTTTGGGCCTTAATGTGTGATTATGAAAGCAAAGAAGCGTTAACTGCGATTTTCAGACTCAAAAAAACTAAACCAAGGCCCGTGGCAGTTCTGTGTGAATCTCTTGAAAGCATAGAAAAACTCCAGGTTCGGTTTACTCCTGTTGCCCAAAAAATAGCCGGGATTTTCTGGCCGGGTCCGTTAACTCTGGTATTAAATTCAAGTTCGAAGAATGTTTTTCATGTAGCGGGAGTGAATAATTCTATTGGAGTACGAATTCCCGATTCGAACAAATTAATTAATCTCATTAAACTTTATGGCAAACCTATAGCGGCCACCAGCGCCAATATTTCCGGCCAGTTGCCGCCAAAAACTTATGATAATGTACCCGATTTTATAAAAAAACAAATCGCTTATACCTGTAAATTCGATATTATCCCATCAGGAAAAGCCTCAACTGTCGTCGACTGCACCTCGGACAAATTATTACTCATACGGAAGGGCGCAGTCAGCTTTGACCGTATCATGGGGATTGCATAAATTTATGACTAACATTTCCGGTTTTTCAATATTATTTGTCTGTACCGGCAATACCTGTCGTTCGCCTATGGCTGAAGGCATCTTAAGGAAAGTTGCGGGAGAAAATAATGTCAGCAATCTGAAAATCGGCTCAGCCGGGACCGTAGCTATAGATGGTATGCCGGCTACCGATTTCGCCATAATGGCGGCTAAACATTGGGATATCGATATCTCAAATCATCGTTCGAGGAAGCTGACTGGAAATCTTGTAAATAGTTCTGATCTGATCCTGGCTATGGGCGCCGAACATATTGAAAGCATATTATCTTTAGACAGTACGGCTTTATCAAATACATATTTATTGAAAGGATTTCCTCAACCATACGACTCCTCTCAGGCAAGAGTGGATGATCCTATTGGCGGAAGTCTTGAACAGTATAATCAGACTTTTCTCGAGCTTGATGAAGTTATACGAAAGATATTTCATAAAATCGCTGAGTTGCTTCGGGCTGATGGTTAAGCTGAAAATCATAATAGTTACAGCTTTTATTGCGCTGTTGTTTTTTGAGACAGCGTTTGCCGGTGATTCGACCCGGGTCGATACCTCGGGTTATCAATCCGGAGTCGCAAATGAGACGCAAAGTTCTCCTCCGGATTCGGCCTATATTGCTCGCGCCGCCGATCCAAATTGGTGGAAACGAAAAATCGAAAATCGGGCGTTTAATGTTGGTGAATACCTGGAGTTTGGCGTCAGTTATGCAAGGATTCCAGCCGGAACCGCTATCATGCAAATACCGGAAATAATCGAATATAACGGAATAAAATGTTTCAAGGTGATATCGACCGCTCACTCTAACGGATTTGTTTCCACCTTCTATAAAGTAGTGGATACTGTTTACAGCTACATAGACTATGATGGAATATTCACGCATTATTTCCGTAAACGTCTTCGTGAAGGGGGATACCGAACTGAGAAACAAACAATCTATGACCAGAGGCGGCACCTGGCTATTACAGGTAAAGATACTATTCCAACATATTCGTTTGTTCAGGATGCTTTTTCATCATTGTATTATGTCCGGACCCAGGTTATCGAACTCGATTCCAACATACAGATCGATAACCATACCGACAAGAAAAACTATCCTCTCAAAGTTATCGTGCACGGCAAAGAGACTGTTAAAGTCCCGGCCGGAGAATTTGATTGTATTATAATTGAACCGGTCATGCGTGCCGAGGGTATTTTCAAAGCTAAAGGTAGAATTAAGATATGGTTGTCTGATGATCGATATAAAATTCCAGTGAAAATGCAGACAGAAGTATTTTTTATCGGATCGATTACGGCCAAGTTAAAAAAATTTAGATACGGGCAATTCCTTGATGAATCTATAATAGAAACCGGCGGTAGCAATAGTGGTTAAAATAGACTTGGATAAAATAAATCGCTATTCTGTTAAAGACAGAAAAACCAAATCAGATACCAGGTCATTTGCAGGTGTGCCAAAGCCTATCAGGTCGTTTTTCAAAACACTTCCGGATTTTTTAAAAGCCGCTGAACTTAAAAACTTGTCTCTGGATATAATCAGGGCTCACAAACGAGGCAAGGCGATTATCTGGATGATGGGGGCGCATCCTTTGAAAGTTGGCCTGTCGCCGATAATTATTAATCTGATCAGGGGCGGATATATTTCCCATCTTGCGCTAAATGGCGCCGGTGTGATTCACGACCTGGAGATCGCTTTCTGGGGAAGGACTTCCGAGGAGGTTTCCGAGACCTTAGCCAATGGTTCTTTCGGCATGGTAAAAGAAACGCCGGCATATCTGGCAGAAGCGCTGACGAAATCCGGCAGTAACAGCGGCATAGGTGAAGCAGTTGGAAGGTACATTAACAAACGAAAACCTGAGTATGTAACGTATTCAGTATTAGCTCAGGCTTATAAAAAAAAGACGCCAGTTAGCGTTCATGTAGCGATTGGTACCGATACAATCTGTCAGCATCCGGAGTTTGATGCATCATTATGGGGGCAGAAAAGCCATCTCGATTTTAAAATGCTGGCTGAAAATATAAGGAATATTCATAAAGGAGGAGTAGTAATAAATTTCGGTTCGGCTGTGATATTGCCGGAGGTATTCTTGAAGGCGCTCACGGTCGCCCGCAACCTTTATGGCGATATATCATATTTTTCGGCGGCTAATTTTGATATGATTCAACATTATCGTCCTAATGAAAATGTTGTTAAAAGGCCTACCATCAATGGCGGGAAGAGATATAATATAACCGGTCATCATGAGATTATGATGCCCCTCTTGGCGGCGGCTATAAACTCATTGAAAAAATAAGAGGATCAATATGGCTAAAATTGTTGAATGTGTGCCGAATTTCTCAGAGGGACGTCGTCCCGAGGTAATAGGCGAAATAATCCGGGAAATCGAAGCGGTTCAGGGTACAACGCTTCTCGATTCAGAGATGGACAAAGACCATAATCGAGCAGTAGTTACGTTTGTGGGTGAACCGGAAATCGTTGAAGAAGCGGCATTCCGGGCTATCAAGAAAGCCTCGGAGCTGATAAATATGGAAGAACATCAGGGTGAACATCCCCGAATGGGCGCTACCGATGTCTGTCCTTTTATACCGGTTTCCGGCGTCACAATGAAGACATGCGTGACTATGGCCAAACGTCTGGGCGAGCGAGTCGGCAATGAGCTTGAAATTCCTGTTTATCTTTACGAGGAGGCGGCGACCCGGCCTGATCGTCAAAACCTGGCAGTTGTCCGTAAGGGAGAGTACGAGGCAATCCGTGATGAAATCGCTGCCAACCCGGATCGCAAACCCGATTTCGGACCGCTTAAAACTCATCCCCGAGCCGGGGCTATGGCTATCGGAGCCAGGCAATTTTTGGTTGCCTTTAATGTTTATTTAAACACGCAGAATCTCGATATCGCTAAGAAAATTGCCAACGCCATTCGTTTCCAGACCGGCGGGTTCCGTTATGTAAAGGCAATGGGATTCGATATTAAGGAACGTCGCCAGATGCAGATATCAATGAACCTCGTGAACTACCATGGCACACCGATTTTCAGAGTATATGAGGCGATCAAAGCTGAAGCCCGCAGATATGGCGTGACTGTCACCAGTTCCGAAATAGTAGGCCTAACGCCGCTTGATTCAATGCTCCAGGTTGCAGATTACTATCTTGGGCTGGAAAACTTCTCATCTGAACAAATCCTCGAATCGAAAATGAAATCGCCTAAACTGACCGCCAAGATTTTTATGAAAGAGTTTATAGAACAGGTCCAGTCGAAAGAACCGACTCCGGGCGGCGGCTCGGTTGCCGCTCTGGGCGGAGCTCTGGGCGCGGCCCTGGGTGAAATGGTTTGTCGGTTGACAATAATCAAGAAGCAATATGCCGATGTAAAACCAGAGTTCCAGGATATCAGAAGAAAGCTCGACCTGCTTCGCAACGAGTTGACATACTTAATTGAAAAGGATGCCCGGAGTTTCGATGAAGTGATGCTGGCTATGAAAAAACCGAAATCAACCGAACATGAAATTAAAATCCGTGATGCCGCAATCGAGGAGGCGACCAAACGCGCAGCCAGCGTTCCGGTTGAGGTCATGGAAAAAACTGTTGAAGTAATGGAACTCCTTCCCACAGTCGCTGAAAAGGGCAATGTAAACTCGGTTTCTGACGCCGGAGTCGCTAACCTTATGGCTAAAGCGGCCATCGAGGGAGCCGCATTAAATGTCAGAATTAATCTTGGCGGAATCGCAGACAAGGCTTTCGCTGATGATTTAAGTTCCGGTATGACCAGACTTCTGGAACAGGGCGCCAAGTTCTATGAAAAAACAAAAAAGATTGTGAATGGTAAAATATAATGCATAGAGGATATATCGACCTTCATATTCATACAAACGCCTCCGATGGACTTTTAAGCCCTGAAGAAGTTGTAAAAATATCCGTCGAAAGACGACTTAAAGCTATTTCCATAACCGATCATGACACTACTGATGGCTTCGTTAAAATTATCGAAGATGCTCGCGATAACGGTTTGGAACTTGTTTCGGGTGTGGAACTATCCTGTTTATATATGGATGTTGATGTTCATATACTTGGGTATTTTATCGATTATAAAGATCCGGGTTTTATGAAAAATATCAATATATATCGCCAGGAAAGATATAGTCGGGGAAAGGCCATAGTTGCCAAGCTTAACGAGATTGGCATAAACCTAAGAATGGATACTGTAACTGAAATCGCCGGTGATGCCTCTGTTGGCAGACCGCACCTGGCTGAAGCTCTGCTTAAAGAAGAGTACGTGCAGACTTTTGATGAAGCATTTGCCCGATACCTTGGCTACCATGCTCCAGCGTATGTTCCCAAGAAACATCTCGACGTTGGAGAGGCTGTAAATCTGATTCATAAAATAGGCGGACTAAGTGTGCTGGCGCATCCCGGCACGTTAAAACATGATAAATTTATTCCTGATTTCGTAGACATGGGACTTGATGGTATAGAAGCGTATCATTCATCATATAAAAAGAACGTCGTGGAACATTATAAAAAACTGGCCAAGAAATATGGTATATTTTGCTCAGGGGGATCAGACTGCCATGGTCCAAGAAAGGGCTCAATCCTGATAGGATCACAGAAAGTCCCTTACAGTTGCCTTGAAAAAATGAAAGAAGCGTTGGAGAAAAGATGAGGTTTAAAATCAGGTTTACGTTACTTTTAATCGCCCTGACCAGTCAGGCAGTATTGGCCGATATGGATGATTTATCGGGAATCAACAAGGATGAAGTAATCAGGCAGATACAATACATGAAAAATTATGATTTCCCTGATGAATTGATAGATTCACTGGAGATGCCGCTTAAATGCGGCACTCGTTATGGCCAGATGTTAATTCAGTTAAAGGATGAAATTGAGCCGGTGCTGTTTAAACAACTTCTGGAACGTCCCGTTCGCCATGAATACTTTGATTCTGACCATTTTCGTATCCATTATGATACCTCAGGCCAGCATGCTCCACCGCTTGATGATACTAATCCTGCCAATGGTATTCCTGATTATGTTGACAGTATGTCGTTGGTTCTTGAATATGTCTGGTCTTTTGAGATCGATACGCTTGGCTTTATCGAGCCTGTTTCCGACGGCGGCGAGGGCGGAGATTTGCATTACGATGTATACCTGTCGGACATTGGAGGTATGGGCTATTATGGGGTAACGTACCCGGAAACCATTCAACCTGACGGCAGGACCTGGTCAAGTTATATAGAACAGGAAAACGATTACGCCAATACAATCTTTGTTCCTATGGGTTATGATGTCAATCCGATGGCGGCTGTTAAAGTAACTTCAGCCCACGAGTTTTTCCATGCCATTCATTTCTCCATTGACGCCTATGAATTCAGTGGAGGCAGGTTTTGGTGGTATGAGGTCTCCGCTGTCTGGATGGAGGACGTGGTTTTCGATGAAGTTAATGACTATCTTTATTACCTGAAATATTTCTTCCATTATCCCTGGCTGAGTCTGGAAACTTTTACAACCAGCATTAGTGATATTCCAAGATTTATGCATCCGTATGCCGCATGTGTATGGGGCAGGTTCCTCGAGGAGAGATTCGATAGAGACGTAATGAGACAGATATGGGAGATTTGCGGCAGTATCCCCGGCTATAATGTTTTACCGGCGACTGATCTGGTATTGAACGATTATGGCTCCTCATTCAAGGATGCCTTCATGGAGTTTACAAGCTGGAACTATTTTACCGCCAACCGGGCAGATACTGTTAACAAATATTCGGAGGCTGACCTCTGGATAAATCCGCTGAGCGGCATACCTGATACGGTAAAAACCAGATATTTTACAAACCGGTCGCCGGAGGATTATATGAATGTGCCTGATGACCCGGCTATTAATCCAATAGACACTTCGTTTTCATCTGAAGATTTTACTCCCGAACCGCTTTCGGCAAATTATCTCGTATTTACGACCTACGGCGCTTACAATCAATTCCTGGGCGGCTTATGGTTCGATTTTGACGGCGATAATATCACTGCCCCGCAGGACTACTGGCAGGCTGCAATCCTTGGTTATGCTAATGATCGGGATACGCTGATGACGCTTAATATTAATCCCTCTGATGGCCAGGGCGCTGGAAGTTTAAGAGATTGGTCACGATATGATTCTTTAGTAGTTATACCATCCATTTTTGGGTACACTTTCAGTTCCTACAGTACAGGCTATTCATTCCAGGCTTATTACGATGAAAATCTGCGCGGCGACAGTCCGATTTTTTATAATATCCCGGATTCGGTGCAGATCCGTGTTGGCAAGTGTAAAGACAATATACTCCTGCAAGCCAACCATCCCTTCGGCGATTCAGTATTCTTTTATGCCGAACCTACAAGCGATAGTGTAGCAATAGTTCACACAAGCGATACGACGGCTGAATTAACTTATTGCGCCTATTCGGATTCAATTGGTGAAGTTGTAAGCCTGAAAATATATGCCAGCGATACCGCCGGTCATTATGACGCCCGTCAGATTAAATTATATATAATCTCGGCCATCCAGAAATCTTCTGTTGTGGCGTATCCGAATCCATTCAATTATGACGAAAGCAGTAATTCAATATTGCGTTTTATACGGCCTTTTCCAACTAATTACAGTGATATTGAGATTTATATTTTCAATATTAATGGCGACCTTGTCAAAAAGCTTGAATATTCAGGTGATGAAGGTGAACAAACCCTTACCTGGGATGTCCGTAATGCCGCTGGCAACAGGCTGGCAGGCGGTATATATATAATTAAACTCAGAGCCGGCGGCAAAACCGCTTCCGGTAAATTTGCCGTCATCAGATAAATTGAATTACAGGATTAGAAGAATAGCGGCCGCCGGGCTTTTTGCCGCCTTAGCATTGGTTATAAACTTCCCCTTGCTTGGCATCCCGAACGTTGAGTTGTTCAGTCTTTGCCTGTTTGTTGCCGGGGTTTTTCTTGGTTACTGGGGAGGTTTTGTTGTGCCTTTAGTGGCGGGTTCGATTTTTGTGATTTTCAATCCCAATGGTCCGCCTTCGCTTATAACTGTTGCAGTTGCCCAGATTATTGGCATGATTCTATTTGGCCTGACAGGAGCGGTCCTGAGTAAGAGCCTTCTGAAAAATAAAAACCGCATGATTGGCATTACGTTTTGTGCGGCTGTAGGAGTTGTATTAACCTTTATATATGACCTTCTAACCAACGCCGCTTTCGGGCTGACAATCGGTCCGTTCTGGCCAACCGTAGTCAGCGGTATTGCATTTTCCTTAATGCATATGGTATCAAACGGATTGATTTTTGGCTTCTTTGAACCGCTAATGGTGAAATTATGGTATGCAGCCGGTCCTCGCTTATATCAATTCCAATAATTATCGTTTTAAGTTTCGGCTTTCTGTATGGGCAGGATCAGCCGGTTGAGCCAATCCAGCCACCGGATTCAACGCGGATAGATTCTACCGCTGTGCCTGATTCATCTGATGTTGTTGATAAAACTGATTTATTACTTGATAGATTAACGAAAGGCACAACCGACACGCTCGCTGAGCAAAAAATCTCATACTTCCCGGAAGAGAGCATTCCGCCTTATTACCAGACGATAATAGCCGGTAAAAGCTATGGCGATTATCTGTGGTATAAGCACGGAGTGTTGCCGCTTCAGCATGGTTCGCCCGGACAGGCAGAGATATTAACCAGGTCGGTGATGCTTCCGGGTTTGGGAGTTGTTTATAATGGCTTACCGGTTTTTCACCAGGGAAACTTCTTCCCGTTTCGCAGCGGGGCTGATCTCAATGTTATGATGTTTGAAAATGTAGGGGAAGTTGATATTGCGCCGATGCATTCTATCGATCTGTTCAGCCAGGGAGAGAGCTTGACGTTAAAATCGATGTTCTGGCCGTCAAATGACAATCCATCGAGCGTTACTGTCGCTCGCGGACCTTATAACTATGAGAGATCCGGCTGGCGTTTTTCTCGAAGGTTTACCGAGAATGCCGCCTTAACCTTTACCGCCGGATTTAAAGAATCATCCGGCTATTATGGGGGCGGCGCCGATTATGACGATTTCAGCGTTGCTGGCTCCTTTGCCATTCGACCCAGGCCCGATACTGAATTTAAGTACTCTTTTTACCAGCACAAAGCTAAACAGGGAATATTGCAGTTTGATAGGGTTATATTTCCCACACTGCGGGCAAACCATGACCAGAACCTTCATGCTTTTAAAAGCAAACACTATTTTTCAGAACTGCTCCGATTTGAGGTTAATTTATTCCATCAAAAAAATTACAACCACCTGTTTGATGATGGCGTCAATTATCATTTATTTGTTAGAGATGATATATGGGGCGGCAAAAGCATTGTTACCTTTATAAAAGACCGGAATAACCTGAGCCTGGAAATTGGCGGGCAAAGACATCTTCTGAAAAGCCCGGGAAGGATATCGGCCAGGTCGACCACCATGGGCATTACCTTAAGCGATTCAATCACGCTAAATCACAAGCAGAATATTGTTTTGACCGCCAGGGCCCGACATAACAATATAAATGAATATACAATAGCCGGTTCGGCAAAGTTTGGTTGGCGTCTAAATGAAAAAACGGCCTGGAGCTTGTCTGCCGGACGATTCGATTGTTTGCCGGATATATACAGTCTTTATTATAATCACCCGGCAATTATTCCTGAGGAAAATAACTATATCAGCTCTTATACCTACATTGCAAACCCTGATTTGAATTCCCGCAGATTTCTTTTTATTGAAACAGATGCCGATTGCGGTATATATAATAACCTGACATTGCAGGCAGGTTTGTCCTATGAAAAAGTATATGATGATATGGTTCCGGTAATAGTAGAGTCGTCTACAGTATGGCAATCTTATCAAAATAATATCAATTATAAAAGAATGACTCTCACCCTAAATCTTGGTTATTCCGCAACAAAATATTTTGAAGGTTCCTCCGGGGCGACTTATTTTAAATATGACCCGGACAGCCCGATCCCCGGGATAAGGTTTTCACCGTCAGCGATATTGTATTCCATGGGCGAGCTGAAAATTGAACACGTATTGAAGGGTATCGATCTATCCGGCGTTTATCATCTTCGCTACATTACAGAAACAGAATATTCAGGTTTTTCCTCGGTTGTTGAAAACATGTATTCCAATAATGCAGCAATCGTTCTCGATGGATCAATAGTCGTTCAATTCGGCTCTTTCGAGTTCAGACTTTGTGAGGATAATATTCTGGATTACTTAACGGGCAATAAATACAATGTCTGGGGTGAATATGTAATGCCGCCGGGGTCGGTCTGGTGGCAGTTTACATGGAATTTTAAAAACTGATTAAAAATGTATTATGAGTTTTTTGCCGCGGTTGTATTGTATATTGAGTTTATCTAAGCCGCCGATTCTTCCCAAAGTGGGAGGGACATCATTTGAATTTGATATTGCAAAATCAGTACGAAATACTTTATCGCCAAGGCGAATACTCAATTTGTTGATATACATGCTGGCGACATTGTTTGGCAACAGACCTGTGATCTTATGTTTATCGCCTTTTTTATAGTTGCCAACCAGTAATATCCCAAGGGATTCAGGAAGCACCGAAATATCGGCTCCGGTATCAGCCAGAATGTCCTCGATATTTATCCAGCATTTGAAGCATCTTGAGTAAATGGCTAATGACATTTTCGGCCTTCTTATCCTGTGGAAGACATTTGACTCTTCGTTGACATATGGAACAATCAGCTTTTTAGACACTCAGATACTCCTTCATATTTCTCCAGCTGATAGTAAGTTGCTTACCCCTGTTGGAAGCTTTTAGATCCTTAAACTTTTTATGCAGATCTTTCCCTTCCCAGATGACATTATCTCCGGCTTTTACCGTATAGATAATCGATCCCTGGTTTTTATTTTTCAGAATCAATTTCTTTTTTAATGTCATTATTCCTCCACTACTTTAACATCTATCTCATTATATCGACATAAAAGACGGGGAATAAAATTGGGTTCGAAAATTGTTTCTCCCATTTTATAATTTTGAAAATTCCGTTAATGTATTTATATTATCAACTTAATGAACAGAGAAGCAGGCTGTTTTCTGTCGTGATATAATTTAATGATGCTGCCCCTGTAAAATAATAGGTTTGTGCTTGAAATGTAAACATGGCAGACGTATTAGAAGCAGAAGAATATGAACATTAAAGTATTAAGCTGGTCGGGCTACGATTTTGCCAATACCATATTTTCGATGAATATAGTCTCTCGTTATTTCCCTGTTCTGGCGGTAACGGCGATGGGAGCCAGTAACCTATCAATCGGTATATCGCGGTCGGCGGCGATGATATTGGTAGCTGTCACTGTGCCTATTTTCGGAGCGCTGGCCGACCAGTATAACAATAAGAAATTGCCGCTGGTGTTTTTCACCATGGCCTGCTGTTTAATTACAGCGTTTCTAACTCAGACTAACATTCTTATAATTGAGTTGATACTTTTCAGTTTAGCGATTTACTGCTACCAGTCGGCTTTGACATTTTATAATGCATTGCTTCCCGCTGTTGCGCCTGCGGGGAAAATGGGGTATGTTTCCGGTCTGGGAGTTTCGCTTGGTTATCTGGGAAGCGTCTGTGGTTTATTCCTGGTAGCGATTCTATCATCGAAAATCTTCTCGCCATATATCTGGACGGCGTTTTTATTTTTCATTTTCTCAATCCCTCTTTTTATCTGGGTCAAAGATGATAAGCCGTCAAAAACAGTAACTGCCGGGAATCATCAGCGGTACAGCAAGGGCCTAATCGTCTCCCTGAAAAGAGCGTCGCATATCCCCGGCCTGATAAGGTTTTTACTTGGCCGGTTCTTCATTGTTGAGGCTATGGAAACAGTCATCCTTTTTATGGCTATCTACCTCGTGAAGGCTGTGGGATTCAGCGAGGGCGCTAAGAACACCCTGGGGCTTGATGAAGTTACAGCGTACCTGATAACGGTAACATCCTTTACGATCATCGGTTCTTTTATCTGGGGTTTGCTGACTCAGAAGTATGGGCCCAAAAAGATGCTTCTTTGGGCAGTGGTTTTATGGCTTATCGCCTTGACGGGGATAGTATTTTCTCCGGGTAAATTGCTCTTTTTTCTCTGGGGCGGCTTGGCTGGAATAGGTCTGGGCGGAGTCTGGACATCAGACCGGCCGCTGTTGATAAACCTCATAAATGATCCGGGCAAACTCGGTGAATTTTTTGGGCTGTATGCTCTGTCGGGCAGGCTGGCGGCGGTTATAGGCCCGCTAATCTGGGGTTTGATTGTATATTTTGCCGAACCGCTGGGAACTATAAAATATAAATTTGCCATCGAAGCGCTTTTTCTGATGATGGTTGTTGGTCTTATCATTTTGAGGAAGATTCCTGATGCCAGGTAGTTATTGCGAAATCGTCGGAGCTATTCATATTCACTCGAATTTTTCCGATGGAACTAAATCGATTGAAGATATCGCCTCGATAGCTAACGAGGTCGACCTCGATTTTATAATGGTGTCAGATCACCGGACCATGAAACCTTTTCAACTGGGTCTTGAGGGATTTTACAATAACACTGCGGTATTGATTGGCTATGAGATTAATGATTCCGAGGATAAAAATCATTACCTGGCATTCGGGCTTGAGGAGGTTTTGCCGTTTGATCTTGAACCCGAGGAATATGTCGGCAGGGTAAGGCAAAAAAATGGCCTGGGGATCATCGCTCACCCGGACGAGGTCCGCACCGAGCTTGCCAAATACCCTGGTTATCCCTGGACTGCCTGGCATGTGGACGGGTATGACGGCATCGAGATCTGGAACCATATGTCACAGTGGATGGAATCGTTGAGTCGCTGGAATATGTTAAAACAGGCTTTCATGCCTCGTCGCGCCTTAAAATGCCCGACTGACAGAATCTTGAAAATCTGGGATGAAGTCAATCTTGAAAGAAAAGTGGTTGGCGTCGGCTCGATCGATGTGCATGCTTACCCATACCGTCTGGGACCGTTTCGAGTGACAATATTCCCCTATAAAGTGCAGCTTAAGGCAATAAGGACACATATCCTTCTGCCTCAGCCTGTGCCCTCAGATTTTGAATCGTTTAAACAGGCTGTTTATGATTCATTAAGGGATTGCCGGGCTTATATCTCAAATTATCGATGGGGAGATGCCCGGGGATTTGAATTTTATGCTGAAAATAACTCAGGTAGAGCTTATAGCGGAGACGAATTATGCTGGGATGATAAATCTACATTTTATATAAAGTTGCCCAAAAACGCCGGCATGAAATTGATTAGAAACGGGGATATTATTTTTTCAGGAAGAGGAACAGAATTCGAGATTAAGGCAACGGAACATGGTCTTTACAGGGTAGAAGTCTTCATTAATGAAAAAGGCTGGATTTTTTCCAACCATATAAGATTGCTCGCAAATTAAATAAAAAAACAGGGTGAAACTTAGCTTAGATAGAGGGGGGCTGGAACTACCTAAGCGAGGATGTTTCACCCTGCCCATTATGATATAAGAATATTTGGAAATGTCAAGAACTTTTTTTAATTTTTAATCGATACATGGAAGTCGTTGCAATAAAACGGGTTGCGCCATTCTCCACGTAACCGACAAATATATTATTTGTTTCGAAATCAAAGATTTTTGTAATTTTGTCATTTATAGGAATAGATTGAACTTATCAGTTGAAAGTGTATGGTTAATATAGATATGAAATGATTTACAGGAGATTACGAGACGGCCAACTCTGCTTACTTTAGTCATTTTTTTATTTACAGCACGTTGATGATAATGTAAAATCTTTTTATGTTAGATTTTCTTGTCGGGATATTTGTGTTTATTACAGGATTGAGTGTGGGGAGTTTTGCCAATGTTTGTATTTATCGTCTGCCGCGTGATATGTCAATTATCAGACCTCGCTCATTTTGTCTATCCTGCCAGACACCGATAGAACCCTGGTATAATATTCCTTTGCTAAGCTTTATCTTTCTTTGCGGTAAATGCGCCTATTGCGGAGCTAAAATAAGCTGGCGATATCCTTTGATTGAGTTGTTGAGCGGACTTTTATTTCTGAGCGCTTTCTATTACTTTTACCTTTCGAGCAGCAACATATATATGTTTATCGTCGGTTTATATTTATCATCGGTTTTCCTGATAATATTTTTTATCGACCTCGATTTTAAAATAATACCCGATTCTTTGTCTCTTTCCGGAATAATTATTGGAGTGGCAGTAAGCTTCTTACCGGCTACGCCTCTAAGATGGTACGATTCGCTGATTGGTCTATTCGCCGGCGGTTTGTTGTTTTTAGCGGTGGCCGAGCTTGGGGACAGATTGTTTAAAAAGGAAAGTATGGGAGGCGGGGATATCAAACTGGCGGCAATGCTGGG
>Ga0114922_10000938_pt1 | contig 27900 bp, 22 predicted proteins | sample AartaG_FD_100975 | JGI IMG/M metagenome (GOLD analysis project Ga0114922, IMG submission 100975) | Deep subsurface microbial communities from Aarhus Bay to uncover new lineages of life (NeLLi) - Aarhus_00045 metaG | ecosystem: Environmental > Aquatic > Marine > Oceanic > Sediment | place... | reverse complement strand
TTGTACTTTGACATCAGCGTATCCTTTCGTTGGTCGTGCTTCCACGACGTTTTCGGTTAAAACTTCACCGAAAGGCTACGCTACTTTTTTATCAATTTCCACACCTTTTGAAATTAACTCCGACATTGTCCTTGATTTCTTGTCTTGCTTCTTTCCATGTCATAATACATACTCCCATAGTCATGTTCGCGAGCCCTCTCGTAATAGTAACTTCCTATAAGAGTTGTATCGGAGGTTGTCCTCGATAAGTACACTGATCCATCAGCCAAACTCACCCACTACGCATCCGTCATACCGGCGAAAGCCGGTATCCAGTCTTCGAATCCAACCTGGATTCCGGGTCAAGCCCGGAATGACGGAGAAGTGGGAATGACTCATAGAGTGACGAAGTCACTCCGTGGGCGGCATCCTCTTCCGGACTGCCCCTGACCGACTTGAGGGACAGCCTCTTGATACCTGCGGTAAATCCTGACGGGTCAGTTTGAAGTTGACTCGAATCCCTGCATGATATAATCTCGCCTCAAACCAAAATCGGTATGAGGATGATGAGGAACACAACGCCGATCATGATCGCAGCAACCCTGGCGCTTTTCCTGCCGTCAGCCTGCCTGGGCCAGACGGCGGCATCCACGGAGAGTCTCGCCTTCGGTGACGTCTTTCCGGGGGTACCCAAGACGGTTGTCAAGACGTCCGCAAGCGCGGCCGAGTTCACAATCACGGGCACCGCCGACGCCGAGGTCACTCTTGATTTCGAACTGCCCTCCTACCTCTCCACAACAGGCGACAACATGACGGTTTTCTTTTCCAGCACCGACTGCGCCGTCGATTCGACCAACCCTCCCAACCAGGGCAGTCCCAGCTACAACAACCTGAATCCGTACCAGACCATAACTTACCGGCTTGGTTCGGCCGGCCTGAAAGTCTGGCTTGGTGGTCAAATTGTACCGGGGCTCGCTCAGAAAGCAGGCAGCTACAACGCCATCATACGCCTGACAGTGACATATACCGGGAGTTAGCCTTCGTTTCCGCTCTTTCTTACCCTGTTCAATTATAGATCAACCTCACCGCCAACTGACCCTTTTTCGCCCTATCGGCCAATGTACTCAGCCAAAACTGGCGATCAGTAGGGAAAGAGCGCAACTGATGGGCGAGAAGCAGCAACCCGCGCAGGCGTGTTCTTGCCGGCCCGAAAGCGGAACTTGAGGAACTAAACATCATATTCACGGAGGATGAGATGAAAGGCGTTATGAACAGAAAGGGTCTTCGTCTGGTATCCAAGGTGGTCGCGGTTACGGTCGGTCTGATGCTGATCGGTGGCGCCGTTGTTGCCAACGACCAGTTTGTCATGACGATCACCGGCACGGTGAGAGCGGCCCTGGTTATTACCGAGCACCAGCCCCTGGATTGGAGCCAGGGTGGAGACCTCTATCAAGGTGTTGCAAAGAGCGTCGGGATTGACGAAGCGGGCACCGGATCTTTTATTATTACCGGCGCCGCAAACGATAATATCCAAGCCATGTTCCTGCTGCCGGAGTACCTCTGGGACAACGTCGGCAAGCAGCGTGTCGACGTCTATTTCACGTCCACAGATGCCGGCATTGATCTTACCGGTGAGCCTGATCCCGAATTGGTAGCCTTCGCCGCTGCGGATCCGCGCGACTTAGGGACCTTGACCATCGGAGGCGCACAGACAACGGTCAACATTGCCATAGGCGGCACGGCTATGCCCAGCGCCGGTCAGAAGGCGGGAACCTACACCGCCAGCCTCCTTCTCACAGCTTGGTACGAGGGTACCTGAGCCCGGTATTGATCGAACTCATAGATTTGATTCTTGACAGGGAGCCTCCACGCGGGGCTCCCTTTTTCTGTCCTTCCGATCCGGCACCAATATTCTCAGCTTAGCAGCTTGTTGAAAAACGGACTCCAAGGGGTAACGGCAGACCGGGTGGCACTCTCAAACTTGTTTGGGAGTGTTTTTTACGACCAGATACGATGTCAGGCCCACAGGGGGCCTGACCTACGAAAACTAAATGGTTTCGTGCGTGGTGTACGTCCTCGTGCACCACGAGAATTTTGTGCGTTCGGATCCAAACGAGTTTGAACCTGCCACCCACCAGCAGGTTATTGGGAGACCGCCAGGCTGGTTTTAGCGGTAGGGTGGGTCCGTCTTCGGACCCGCCACGCGCGAAGCGCGAAATACAGGCTTGCCTGCTGCGGTTCCGACAGCCGATGTCAGGACCACAGGGGGCCTAACCAGAACTGCCGCTGTTAAGTTTCTGAACAGCCTGTCGATATTGTGAACAGCATCTGGGCGTGCGTTTTCCGGCAACTGTTTCAGATGTGAACACGAGTATGGTCGCAAGTACGCAAAAGCTGATCAGGATTTCCGCCTTTGTTGCCCTGCTGACAGGTATGGCAATACCGCGGAGCGCCGTGGCACAGGACGTTGCCGTGGGGCAGGCCGAAGCCGTAGTGCTGACGGTGGTGTCCGTAACCTCGTCAGCCTCGCTCGATTTCGGTGACGTCCTTCAGGGCGTTCCCACGTCAATAGCCAACAACAACGCCTCGGCAGCCATCTTTGAGATTGCAGGAGAGACCGATGCCGGGGTTGACCTGTACCTGCTCCTGCCGCAGCAGATGCATCTTGCCGACAACAGCGACCGGATGCCGATCATATTCAGTTCCACCGATGCCTCCATCGATACCACCGGGGCCGGCGATCCACCGGGGATGGCCGGCGGCAAGGGATGGCAGAACGTCAATCCGAACAGCCTGCCGACGGCCGTGACTATCGGCTCCGCCGGAACCGATCTGTACCTGGGCGGAACTACGGTACCGTCGCCAAACCAGAAGGCGGGTGCATACGCTGCCGATGTCGTCCTGACGGTCAGTTACAACGGTCAGTGAGAGGAAAAAAGTTTTGTTGATCGCCTTGCTATGGAAACCTTACCTGAGCCGGAACCGCGACAGGGTCGCCCCCAGGGAAGGAGACGAACATTAACGCAATGGTGAGAAAGACCGCCTTCACCGGGCTTCTGGTGGCCTTGGCTCTTCTCGCGACCGGGCCGGGTGTTCTGGCCCAAGAAGTCGCCAACGGTCCCTCGACGGCGACGGTGCTGACGATGATAACCGCGACCGCATCGCAGAATCTCAATTTCGGCCAGATATACGGCGGCACGCCCAAGACCATGGGTTACAACCAGGATGACTCTTCGGCCATCTTTACCGTCACCGGCCAGCCCAGCGCCGGCATTAATCTTGAATTGTTCCTCCCGGAGTACTTGTCCCTGGCCAACGGGTCAGCCAGAATGCCGGTAATTTTCTCCACCACTGACGCCGCCATCGACACCACTACCGTGACGCCTTCCACTGTCGGCGCGGGAAACGGGTGGATAAATCGGAACCCGCATTCACTGCCTGCGGCGGTGATTGGCTCAGGCGGCACGACCAAGCTGTATCTTGGAGGTAAAGTCGTACCGTCGGTGGACCAGAAGGCGGGATCCTACAGCGGAGATATCGTCCTGAGCGTCTCCTACACCGGATCATAGGGAGACCATACTGATACGATAACATGAACACTATGGATAACAGACAGGAGTTACAAAATGGTTATGACAGCTAACCTGCCGCGATGGATGGGCCACTCATTAAGGGCATTGGCAATAGCGGGACTCGTTGCGCTTTTGCCGGCGCTGAAGGCCTCCGCCAGTATACTGGTGTCCCCAACGGTCGTATTTGTTACCGACAAGAACCCCACCGGCCGCATGACCCTAATGAATCTGGGCGATAAGGATATGGAAGTCAATATCCACTTCAGCTTCGGCCTGCCGGTGTCGGACAGCCTGGGTAAGGTGAAAGTTGTCTTCCAGGATTCGGCGGTGACCGATCCCCGTTCGGCTCTCGATTGGATCAGGGCTTTTCCCAGAACGGTCATTGTCGCGCCCGGCGCCAGTCAGACCGTCAGGATAATGGCGCGGCCGCCCGGCGGTCTTCCCGATGGAGAATACTGGGCCCGCATCATGGTACGCTCCCAGGCGGTTGCAAACAAAGTGCCGCGGGCCGGTCGCCCGGACGAGATAGTCACGCACCTGAACATGATTATGCAGACGGCCATCATGTTCAAGTATCGCACCGGTGATCTGGTCTCCAATCTGGAACTTGTGGGTACCACGGCAACTCTCGAAGACACGACGGTCACCGTGATGATCGACCTTGAGAACCGGGGCAATGTCTCGTACATGGGGGTACTGCAGTGCTGGCTTCGCGACAGCGAGGGAAATGAGGTTGACTTCTATCGCGCCAATTTGGCCGTTTACCGCAGCCTGAGACGGCGGGTGGACCTCAGCGGCATAACGACCGAGGACAAGCTGCCCTATAACGTCGAGTTCAGGATCAGCAGTGAGGAGCGCACCGATGTTGCAGCCGCGGATATGATTGTGGGTAACAAGATATCATACTCGGTGGCTGTGGAATAGGCGGGTCTGCCGTCAGGAAACAGGGATCGTGAGTCGATGGAATGAACCGGCTGAAGAAGAGAGCATTGGTGTGGCTTCTGTGCCCGATGGCGTTGTTGCCGGCCACTGCAGTGTGGTCACAGACCGCTCCCGTACAAGACAGAGAACTGGAAGAAATCGTCGTCGTCCTGGATATACCCCGCCTTCTCCGCCAGGATGTCGTCGTTCAGTATGACGGCCGGTCGGTCTACTTTCCTCTCGCCGAGCTTTTCAGCCTTCTTGAACTGAACATCGAAGCGGATTTTCAGACCCGGCGCTTTCATGGATTCCTGATAACCAGGAAAAACAGGTACGAAATCAATCTGGCCGACCTGACCGTCAGTGCGCGGGGACGCCGCCACAAGCTCGAGCGCGATGATTTCATTCTCACGTCTCGCGAGTTGTACCTGCGACTGGACCTCTTCCAACAGTTCTTCGAGCTGAACTTGAGGTTTGTCTTCGCAGCCTTACAGGTCAACCTTGCTCTCAACGAGGAGTTCCCATCGTATAAAAAGCTATCCCGGCACCAGGCCCATCGGCGGCTTAGAAAAGAAACGGAGGTGGCCGGAGACATCCGCCGCCTGCCTCGCCAACCGGAGCATTTGGGGGGTGGTGTAGCCGACTGGACCATTTCGGCCAGCCCCATCGGGGGCGGCAGGCACTACTACAATTTCGCTCTCGGCGGTATGCTGATGAGCGGTGATCTGCAGATCGCCGGGGGAGGCAATTCCGGCACCGGGTTCGACAAGGAGCAGTTTTCTTACAGGTGGCACTACTTCTACGAGAATAACCGCTACCTGAGCCAGTTGGACCTCGGGCATGTTTTCACTTCCGGTATCCTTTCGCGCCAACTGGAAGGGGGGATGGTCACCAACCGGCCCCAGGTGCAACGCCGCTATTTCCAGACGATCGACGTCACAGGGAATATTGGTGAAGGGTGGGAGGTCGAGTTGTATATCAACAACCGGCTGACAGACTATGTTTACACAGATTTCACCGGCGACTACAACTTCAGCGTGGACATCCATTACGGGATGACGGAACTGATGCTGAAAATGTACGGTCCCAACGGGGAAATGCAGACCGAGCGTCGCTATGTCGGTGTGCCGTACAATCTCATTCCGCACAAGACGTTCGAGTATGCCCTTGCCGTCGGGGCGACCGACGATTACGTCACAAGACGCAACTATGGCCAGGCCGGCGCCTTCTACGGACTCACCGACCGCGCCACCCTGGGATTCACTTCCGACATACCCTTGTCACCGGGGGAAGAGGAGCCGCTCGTTGCGGGCGAAGCGACCTGTCTGCTGGCCAGCAACCTGACGGCCAGCGTTTCACTGGCGCCCGGTTATGCGAACAGCTTCGCCGTCAGCTTCAGCCGTCCCTCACTTGTCAACGTCAGCGCCGGTGTCACCACCTACGATCAGGACAGCTTTCGAAATCGGCTGGGGCAACTGCAGCGCATCAGTTTAGCCGTTTCCTCCCCGCTGAAAATCGGCCGACGGTACATCGGGGTACGCTTCTCCGCCACCGTCGACAGATTCCCGGACCACGAATCCATCAACATGAACTACGGAACCACGGCATCGTTGCTGCGGTTTCATCTGAATTATGTCGGTCGCTGCAAAATCACTAAGTATTCCGGCCGCTCCGACAATACGATCACCAGCCAGATCTTTGCATCCCCGCAATTCCTCCGGTGGATACGACCTCAATTCCGACTCATCTATGACCACTCGGCCGACCGTCTCAACATGTTCGGGATACAATTCCACAAGCGGTTTCTGAGGATAGGACAACTCTCGTTGGCTCTCGAACGCGACGAGATATCGAAATCGAACCAGGCTATGCTGACCTTGCGGCTGCTGACAGGCTTTGCCGATGTTACCTCCCGCACCATCTTCTCCGGCGGCCGCGTGGCGATGTCTCAAGTACAGAAAGGTTCCGTCCGCTATGATCAGGAAGAGCGGCGGTTGTGGTTTGACCGGAGAAACGGGGTCGGGTCCGGATCGGCCCTGATACGCCCGTTCCTGGATGACAACAACAACGGCATCCTGGATAACGACGAGGAGTTCATCTCGGGCCTGAAGGCCAAAATCTCCGGGGGGCGACCCAGACGTTCCCAGGGTGAGCAGCAGTACTACTATTACGACGGTCTTCGCGCCTACGATCAGTACCTGGTGCAGATCGACCAGTACAGCCTCGACAACCCGCTGCTGAGGCCGACCCACGAGAACTACGAGGTCTTCTGCAATCCCAATATCGTCACCACCGTCGACGTGCCCTTAGTGATAGGCAGCGAGGTGACCGGCCGGGTGGACAGACAAGCCGACAGCGTTGTGGTCGGACAGGGCGGCATACAGGTGATATTTCTCAACCTGGCGAAGGAAAGTACCATCCAGGTGACCACCTTCTCCAACGGCGAGTTCTACTACCTGGGACTGATCCCCGGTCCCTACCAGGCCTACATTGATCCCGGCCAGCTTGAGCGGTACGGCTACCGGTCGGAGCCGGAGGTGATCGACTTCACGGTCGATCCGACCGACGGCAGCACGACTGTCGAAGACATCAACTTCCTGTTGATTCCCATAGAATAACGGCGCGGCAATCTCACCCCCTGTCACCCTGAGAATCCCCACCTCGCCCTGAGCGTACTCGAAGGGTGCCACTCAATGTCGAACCTATCCCACAGCAAGGCTGTGGGCCAGCGGGCCTACTGCGAGCCAACGAGCCGTCAATTGATTCTTCCTACATCGCCTCCGTCAGATTGACAGCCTTGAGCCTAATACATGCCTGCGGGCTATTGTTGATGGCATTAAAGTAGGCTGCCTTCTTATAATACACCTTTGCGTTGTTACGATCGCCTTTGCCCTCGTATGCTTTTCCTATGAAAAAGAGGTTGTAGGGATTCAACAGGTTGGACTGCTTTAACTTCTCGATGGCAAGGTCAAAGTTGCCTTCTCTTAGTGCGATTAGACCATCTAATTGACACGCCGCCTTGATCAGATTGCCGTTCTGTGCGGATTCAGCTCGGGCGCGAAATTCGGAAGCATTTACCCTGGCCTGCTCTATTTCGCCCATCGCCACGTATGCTCGACAGGCATTGTAGAAGTGACCGCGACTGTCCACAGCCTTAGTATTGTCTGAGAGTGATGATGCTTGAACCATTGCCGCAGCGGTTTCGAATTTTCGCAGAGCTTCCCTCTCACGTCCCTCTACCTCGACCAGCGCAAAACCCATGAGGACCATGTCGGCAGCCATGGCGAAAGTGTCGCCAATTGCCTCCGCCAAGGCGTATTGTCTGTCGTACCGCTCCAGAGCATTGTCGAAATCGCCCTCGTCGATATAGGAAAACGCCATTGCCCTCAATGCGGGCCGACGCTGCCCATCATCCTTGGCCTCATCGTACATTATCTGTAACTGGTTTCTCGCTTTCTTATGCTGCCCTTTGAAATTCAGGTTTGAAGCGATGCCGAGGTACGATAAAACGAAATCGGGATTGACATCCAGCGCGGCCTTGTACTGTTCTAAAGATTCATCGTATCGCCCCATCTTCATCAAAAGCTCCGCGTACGAATCATAAGGATTAGGATCGTTCGGTATTAGCTCGATATACTTCTTGAAAGCTCTTTCGGCGCCATCGTACCGCTCAAGAAACCTGTAGGCATAGCCCATTTGATTGTAGGGCTGTGAGTAATTAGGATTGATCTGCAAAGCTCGTTCGTATTCTTCTATGGCTAATTCCCAATCTAGAGTCGCAAAGTAGTTCCCAGCCAGAAGATTGTGCGCCCGCTCATCGTTTGGGTACAACTCTACGAGCTTCTGGAAGTAACCCAACTGTCCCGTCGGGTCACCACTTATGAGACCAGCCTCCACTCCCAATATCCACATTTGCTCGGCTTCAGAAACCTTGTCCGCGAGGTCTTTTGCCTTGTAAAAGCTGTCGAAGAACTCTTTTACCGTCGGTTGGGCCAGCGCCAACTGCAGATAGGCAACGGCAAAGTCAGAGTCCTCATCAACAGCTTTCTGGAAATACTGCCGCGATTCCTGGCCTCGAAGTTTTTCGGCCAACTCCCGTCCCTGCAAGTAGTATTCGAGGGCCTTATCCGACGATGTCGTGATAGGCATCTTGTCCAGCGCGCCGGTAGTCGAACACCCCGCAATCAGGATTGCGCCGCACAACGCAGATCCAAGGATGGCACACTCAAGTACTGTCATTTGTAATTTCTCCTTCATGGCTCTTCTCCAAACAAGGGTTATTATCTAAGATTTTCCATAAATAGCTATCAAAACAAGGGCGGTTCACTCCTTCAGCTATTCTTAGTAGACGGAGAACCTATTCGAATTGTCTATTATTGTTTCCTTTCCTCCGCCTTTGTCATCCCCGCTACTTCTCTGTTATTCCCACGCCGGGGCTTGTTAAAAAGCATTCGTATAATCGCTTTCACCGCTCAGGAGTCCGCATGCGTATTACGGCATCTGACTGTAACAAAAGCACTTAGAGCCAACCCCCGATCATCGGAGCGGACAGCCTCTATGGCAACTGGAATTTATCAACATGCCCACCGGCGGGAATCCCTCCACTCCGTCATTGCGAGGCACACCGGCCATAACTGACTCTTTCAGGCGACCGCGGCAATCCCACACCCTGTCACCCTGAGAAGCCCCACCTCACTCTGAGCCTCCCCCCTCTGTCACCGTGAGCGCAGCCGAAGGGTGAGACTCTCAAACTTGTTTAGGGGTGTTTTTTACGACCAGGTCCAAACGAGTTTGCAGGCAAGCCTGTCTTTTACGCTTCGCGCTAAAAACCTGCAACGCCGGTCTGCCACGCACGAAACGGGTTCGTTTTGTGGCATTTCATCATCACCTGACAGGATCGGTAGTGATTTTGCGATCTGCAGAAGTTGGAGGTGATACCGGAGGCGGAAGGCGCGTGTAAGTCGAAGCGCATTTCATATGCTACCGTACAGGCAGGCGCAATATGGTGGGAAGGTGCGGTGTTTTTGTGTGGGGGTGGCAAGCCAGATCTTTGTGCTTCGCCGATGTAGAAACTTCATTCTCGGTGGAGTACCTGCGGACCAGCCCTACCCCATCCTATTACTGCCCTGTCCCAAACCAACCAATCGTATCGTCAAACCTGCATGCCCCATCGCCCGGTCAACTGGTCAGGCGGGCGAGACGACTCCCGGTATCGGTGATGATGTCAATCTCGATCTCAGGCTCGCCCCAGTACTTGAGGACTTCCCGGTATTTGGCGGTTGCCTGCGGGATATTGCCAAGGCCTTCCTCAGCCATACCAATGTAATAGACTGCGCGCAGATAGTAGCGGGCCAAGCTTGTCTGGCTCGGTCCCGAGATCAGTTCCTGAAGGAGTTCCCTGCCTTCTGCGTACTTGCCGGTCAGCACCAGAAGCTCACCCAGGTCCAGAACGTTGCTCGTGTTCCGTTGATTGGGCATCGCAATCATTCTCTCCCCGGCTGCAATCATAGCGCTGGTATCAGCCCGGCAGAGCGCGTCGAACATCTCATTTAGGATATCGCCGATTTCCCATAATTCAGAAGGCACTTTCGACTTGAATTCAGCCAGCGCCTCGCTGAACAACTCGCGGGCTTCAGGTACGCTGTCATGATTCAATTCCACGAGCAGAAACGGGTAGTTGAGTTTTTGAAAGAGCACGGCCCACCGCGATGACTCGTCCGCAAGTACGGCTGCGCTGTCTTTCATGTCCAGGTCGATAAGAAAGTTCGCCATTCTTTCGCAATGGCTAGATACCTGGGCGCTGTCGTCGGTGAGTCGTGCCTGCTCAAGGCCTTCTATCTGGTAATTCAGAGCGGTATTGAACCTGCCCCGCCAGTTGGCAAGATTGGTCATTATCCCGTAGTAAGTTCTCATGAGGTACGGATCGTTCGCGTGATTTTCCCTGATCCTTTCGGCGGAGCCTTCTGCCGCCTCAAAGTTGCGCTGGAGTACATGAACACTCGTCAACAGGATCAACGCGGAACTGTTCCCGGGATCAATCCTGAGGAGTCCCTCACATTCGCTTGCCGCCTCATCGAACTTTCCCAGCCGCTGGTAGAGTGAGGCCAGGGTCTCATACGAGGTTGGTGACCCGGGATGGTACTTTTTAATCAGTGCGGCATGTTCGATGGCCTTTTCGTATTCTCCCGCCACCCGGAAACGCTCTGCAAGCAATTCGTGCACCATGAGGGATTTCGGATCGAGCATCAGCACCGTATCAAGCTGAGCCAGGGCGCCGTCCTGATCGTCTGCGATTTGGCTGAGAAACAGGGAATAGAACATCCTTGCTTCTTTGTCGTCGGGATAGTTGCCCACGAACGTCCGCAGCTTGACAAAGGCCTCGTCAAACTCAGAGTTGAGCCAGGTGTCGGCGTAAATATCCAGCAGGTTCTTATCTCGCAGCGGCAGCCTGTCCTCAAAACGTTTTGCCGCCGCGAAATATGATGCCCCAAACTGCTGATGTCCCTGGAAAATATGGGCCAAACCGATTCTCATGTAGGGGAGAGCGAAGGTTGAGTCGATAGCAATGGCTTTCTCGAACTGGTCTATGGCTTCATCGAAATGACGGCCGTCATGTTTTTCGAGTCCCATAACGTAATGCCGGTAGGCCTCCGGCGACGATGAGGTGATATCGGCCACCTGCCGATTCTCTTCCATCATCTCCTTGACGTTGAGCGATTGAGCGATCTTCTGTGTGAGGCTGTCCACCAGTATGAAGGGATCGGCACCGACCACTTTCTCAGCAAGAATGATCTGTCCGGACGCGACGTCTTCGAGCCGGGCGTCGATCCTGATCTTTTCTCCCAGTTTGTAGTAGGCGCCGGCCAATACGGTCGTCGCACCCAGTTTCCTGGCAGCGGCCACCCACTCCCCGTGAGTGAGTCCCCCGGCGGTGCTGTCGACCACTTCGTCGAGGCAATCAAGCATACGGCTGCGGCTTATCAGGTTTACCGCGCCACTCTGGGCCAAATCGGTCAGGAGGATCTCGGGCAGTCCGGAGCTGAGCCAGTCAAGGGCAACGTCCCCGGTTTTGTTCTGAAAGCCCAAGATGGCCAGTCCGTTCACCACTCTGGAAAAGCCTGGAATCTCGAAGTACTTGCCCCCGACATCTATACCCTGCTCGGCCAGAGTGCGGGTGATCCGCTCGCCAAGGTTCTCGACGAATGCCAGCGGGTCATCCTCGACCGCTTTCTTCCCGGTTCCACTGAAAAAGACCAGTGCCGCGATACAAATCAGGAGCACAGCAACGGCGCTGATGAGCCAGGGTGCGCTCAGAGTGAATCTCCGGCGTTTTTTCCCCGCCAGGAGAATCTCATCACTGATTGAGCTTGTCTCCGTTATCCCGCTGTCATACTGGCGACGCAGACTGCGCAGATCGACAACCAGGTCGCGGGTGTCCTGATAACGGTCATTGGGGTCTTTGTGCAGGCACTTGTCTACGATTCTCTCCAGCTCCGCCGGAGCCGCTTCATTTCTCTGCCTGAGAGGAATATGCCGTCCCTCGAGTATCCTGGCCAGGGTGGTGACCCGGTCGGGCCCGTCAAACGGCGCCTGCCCGGCAAACATCCTGTACAGGAGGATGCCGAATGAAAAGCAATCGGACCTGGCGTCAACCGCCTCGCCGCGCGCCTGCTCCGGAGACATGTAGGAAACCGTGCCCAGAATCTTGCCCTCCCGGGTCAATTCCCCGGACAGCGTGTCGGTGCCGCCGTCTCCCCCAAAGAGTGCGGCTTCCACCGGCTTCGCCAGACCGAAATCGAGAATCCTGGGGTCGCCCTGCTCGTCGATCATGATATTGTCGCTTTTGATATCGCGATGCACGATGCCTAACTTGTGAGCGGCGGCGAGTCCGGAGGCAATCTTCTCCGAAATGCGCAGCAGTTCGACCATGTCCGGATTGCGGGTCGCCAGATGGTCGGTCAATGACTGGCCGCTGATGTACTCCATCACAATATAGGTCACATCCCGACCGGACTGGTCATGGTGTGCCGAATCCATGTCATAGATGGCCATGACATTGGGATGAGATATCTTCGCGGCCGTTTTGGCTTCCCGACTGAAACGGCTCATGCGGTCGGCATCGTCGACAAACTCCTCCTGGAGAATCTTCAGAGCGACATTCCGGTTGAGCTTTCGATCTTCCGCGAGGTAGACCTCACCCATACCGCCCTCGCCGAGCTTGCGTACAATCCTGAAGTGCGCAATATCCTGACCTGCCTGAAACATCATGTAGCAATCCTCTTAAGCATCAACATTGTGATATCATCCGAACGGGGAGCGTCTCCCATAAAGCCGTTGATATCGTCCATCAGGTGACCGACAATTCCTTCCGGCGACTCCCCCCTCGTGGCCAGCAGCAATTTTTCCAGTCTCTGCTCACCGTACAGGTCGTCACCGCGCTGGGCCTCGGTTACTCCATCGGAGAAAACCGCCAGCACGTCTCCCTCGCGCATCTCGATTGACTCCTCCTGCCAGGTAGCGAAGTCAAAAGCCCCAATCATCAGTCCCGAGGCCTTCAAGGACTCGATGGCGCCGTCGGCCGTGACCAGCAGGGGAGGATTGTGTCCGGCGTTGACGTAGCGGATGGTGTTTCCATCCGGCTCCGCCAGACCGATAAAGAGCGTCGCGAAGTCACCGGACACGCTGTAGCTGTGCAACTGCAGGGAGACGCGCTCGACCGCCCCACTGAGGTCGAACTGTCTGGATTCATACAGAATCCGGAAAGAAGCCAGTATGTTGGACATCAGCAAAGCCGCGCCCATGCCTTTTCCCGAAACGTCGGCAACCATAAAGAGCAGCCTGCCGTCGGGGAGCACCCTGGTATCGTAGAGGTCGCCCCCTACCGACCGCGACTGCTCCTGGAACGGGCATATCCGGTATCCGGGAAACTCCGGGGGCGAGGCCGCCAGCAGGCTTTTCTGAATCTGCGAAGCCCGACTCAACTCTGCGGCGATAATCTGTTTTTCCTGCCGCTCCGACACCAGGGCGTAGCTGAGCAGTTTGGAGGCTATGATATTGCCGAACGTAGCCAGTATCCGCAGGTGGTCGTCGTCGTAGGTGTGCGCCGGATTGGTCGTATCGGCGTAAAGGATTCCAAGGACTTTCCCCTCGTCGAACAGAGGAACCGCGATGGCCGATTTCAGTTCCGACATGATAATAGATTGCTGCCGGGCAAAGCGGGGGTCATCTTTGGGATCGCAGATCAGGATGGCGTTCTTGTTGGTCATGATCTCGCTGACGATAGTGCGCGACAAGGTAAAGGCGCCCGGCTCCCGGCCGCTCGGAAGCAAGGTAGCGGCGGTGTAGACCTCGTCCTGGTTCTCAGATACGAACAGCACCGCCAGCCGCTGCGCGGGAATGACCTTGGCGATCATGCCCAGCGACCGCTCCAACATCACATGCTTCGGCTCCGGGAGAACCAGCATCTTGGCCATCTCAAACAGGGTCGCCAGAAGGTCGGGCCGGTCGGTGACCTTGGCTGGTAGTGGTTTGAGCGCCTCGTTGATGGACAGGAAAACCGAGTTCTGAGGTTCGCTCTCAGAAAGTCTGGTCTGAGTTGTGCTGAGCGGCACACTCTCGGTTTCGTTGAGAGTCGCCAGCCGAAATTCGGTATGGCCGAACACGATGAGGTCGTCCTGCTTCACCGTCGCCCGGCCGGATAGTCGCTCACCGTTAATCAGCGTTCCGTTATGGCTGCCGAGGTCGGTCAGGAAAAGCTGCTCACCAAACGGCCCCACTTCCAACTCGGCGTGCGTTCTGGATACGGTGCCGTGATGAATATAGAAATCACATTCCGGATTGCGGCCAATAAGATACTCCCCCGGCCTGAGTATCCAGGAATAGAACCGTTTCCCGTCGGTGCCGACCAGCTTCAACATAGACTAAACAGACCTACTCTTGCTACATTACAACTTCTGCATGTGCGGATGTTTGGTGCATGATCAGGCGCAAGTTAAACCAGGCGCAGAGCAGGGGCAAGCGGTTTCTCGGGGGATTGTGTTTCTGAGGTGTTTGATGCCGAGGCCGGTCGCCAGATAATTGCTCAGGCGACGTTTCGGTACTGCTGTCTCATCACCTCAAGGCGCTCAGACTACCGGTCTTTCACCGTGAGTACCAGAAGGTGGCCGCCCAGTGTGCCAAAGAGAAGAACGACTCCGTTCGGTTCCTGTTGGAGTTGTCCGAGTTGGAATTGATCGAGCGCGAGAAGAAGTCGGTCAAACGAAGAGTCCCGGAAGCCGGCTTTCCTGTGAACAAGACCCTCAACAGCTTTGACTTCAAAGCGATTCCCAGCCTTAACAAACGGCTGGTTATGGAACTGGCGCGATGTGAGTATATCCAGAAACGGGAGAATGTGCTTGCTGAGAGCAACAGTGGCACCGGTAAAACTCATCTCGCCATTGCTCTGGGTCTGTGTACCTGCCAGGAAGGATGCGAAGTGAAGTTCTTCACCGCCGCCCGGGTTGGTCATGGCCCTGACCGAGGCCAGAGACTTGAGGGCTTTGCTCCGATTCAAGAAGCAACTGACTCCCAAGAACCTGGCCATTGTCGATGAGTTCGGCTACGTCCTCTTCTCCAAGACGGGAGCGGTGCCCGGTACCTCACAGCTTGCCGTGAGAAACGCGCATACCACGATACCTGCCCCGATCCACCGAACCCACAGCAGAGGATGTGGGCCACTGGGCTTGCTTGAGATGCACGCGCGGTTGTGAACGACCTGCTCGGAGAACCTATCGTTTCGTATAGGTCAACAGCCAGCGACGCAGAGGCAGATGCTCGAGATACTCGATACGGCGCGCCACCTGATCCAGCACGCTTCTCAGTTCCTGCTCATCGGGGAAGTTCCTGACAACGCGGAATTGGCTTCCGTCCGGCACAGTGCGGGTGCTGATCCGGTTGCCATCGTCGTCATAGCAGACTTCTTCACTCTCGAACACATCGCAGGGCATCATATCGAGAAAAACAACCCTGGCGTCATCACGAAGTCGGCGATGCAGCACCTCCAGAAACGGCAGTATCATCGCTTTCGGAATGTGTGACCACCAATCGGCGGCGAAAGCAACATCGAACAGCCCGTCCACCCCATCCAGAGTATAGGCGTCGGCAACCCTGAAGGTTACACGTTTGTCGGTCAATGGCTTCCCGCGGGCTATCGCCAGCACCGAGTCGTTCACATCCGTCGCCGTCACAGAACGAGCCCTCCTGGCCAGCACTTGTGTCCAGTTCCCGGTGCCGCAGGCGATTTCCAGAACGTCCTTGTCGCGCACATACTCCTCAAAGAGGGCGATCATCGGACCCAACAGCACCTCCATCTTGGTGTTGCACGAGTATCCCATGCACTCGTCGTGCCATGGAGCGTGCCTGTCATAGTAGGCGCTCATTTCCTCTATCTGGTCTCTACTGCGCATAAATGTAAACACCGGGGTATAAGTGTACCGACAGGCGGCCGAAAAGGGGCAGTACCAAAGCGGGCATTCAGTTCCCCATGACTTGCCCCTGTTGTTGTACCGCTTCTCAAGTTAGTCTTATAGCTATTTGACTGCATCCATCTTTGGTCCAGCTCCAGTGAGTATTTACAGCTTGTTGTTCGATTAAGCAACCTCAGCCTTCGCGGGTTTGGATTCTGCTGCGAACTCGGTTGGAGACCGGTAACCCAAGGCACTGTGTGGTCGACCATGACGGTAAAACGTCGCCTCACTAACCGCCATCTTACGTGTGATATCAGCCGCCGCAGTACCCGAGGTAGCCTGGCGCACGGCGAAGGCGATCTGTTATTCGGTAAAGCGTTTCTTCATCTTGATCTCCTCGTTTCCAATGAGACAATTTAACCACAAATCTCTAATCCGGAACGGACCAAGATCAGGCGGGCATCCAGTAAGTCGTTGATACCAGTGGATTCCCGCTTCCGGGCTTGTTGAAAAAGTCACAGTGGTCAGCCGTCGAAGCATTGATGCTGGTGCTGCCAGGCGTCTCTGCCTGGCAGTAACACGAATCCATAGAGGCGTCGGGCAGAGACACCCGACGCCACCCCTTGGAGTACGTTTTTCAACAGCCCCTTCCGCGGGAATGACCTGTAATGGAGAGCAGTTGCTGTTTTGCATTCTGTTCCGAGTTTTGGAGCAACCTGCTAATGTTCCTTTTCTCATACTCGAGATCAATCTGTCGTGATCTCCGGCAACACCTTGATTTCCGTTTCCACGGAACAGGAAACCAGACAATACTTTTCGCTTTTCGCAACAAGTTCCGCTATCCGTTGCGCCTGCGTTTCATCCGGGACTCGAATCTCCGGCCGAACCGTGATGGACGTAAATAACAGCCTGCCCCCTCTGAGATTTACTTCGCCTTCTATCTTGCTATCATAGGTGAGAAAAGAGGCCGAGAACTTTTCTACAAAATATAGAAAGGTTGTCATAATACATGAATTTATAGATGCGAGAAACAGTTCCTCGGGTGACCAGTAACCTTGAGGACCATTGAATTCGGGAGGGGTAGAGATCTCAATCTCAGGATTATTCTGGTTACTCAGTGTAGCCTTTTTCCCCTCATCCCACTTGACCGTATTCCTAAACACCATGCTCTCTAACCCGAGATTTCCCATATAAGGCCTCAAAAAACACGATTCACGTCTTTCAGAGCTTTGACAATACTAAAATCTCCTCGAATTGTCAAGAATCCCCCCATTTCCCTGAGCGATCGGTCCTATGAGCACAAAAACAACAGCGTTTTGCCATTGTCAATTTTCCTGCAGCCGTTTTTGGGTAAACCACCCCTGTGTGTCCCCCGCAAAACCAGACTTTTCAACTGTTGCCCACATTAGCTTATACTAATGGGGATCGGTTTCAATCGGCCAATCCGCTCAAGGATTTCATGAAACAACGATCTCGATACCAATACCTCCGCCATCTGAAAAGTTACATAACGGGCATGACGAACAACTTTGGCTCCGATCTTGATTAGCTTCTCTCTGATCGTCCTCAGTAGCCGGATTTCCCATTTGAATCTGTGCACAGCGTTTGAGATTCGTTACCATATGGCCTATGGAAATTATAACTGCATTAGGAGCAGCTATGTACTTGATAAATTGATATAGCTGCCTAACCCATACATTAACCTGACCGCAGGGCTCTGGTGTGATTCTCGAGTTCAATGCGGTTTCGGAAGCTATGGCTCAAAATTCAAGTACGGTGCTGTTAAACCCTGCGGCAAGTTATGCTATCATTATGTGGCATCTGTAAGACGAAATGGAGAGGAACAAGGTTATGAAACCAGAAGATTTGATCACTTACTGTGGTGTGTATGGTGGATATTGCAGTGGCTGGTATGAGAATACGACACGTGTCGATCTTGCAGCGTCTCTTGCGGAATTAGTAGATGCATCTAACTGCCATTACTGGATGCCAACCGAAATTGAAGATTTTGACTATTTCGAGTTCAGAAAGGGTTTGAATTTCTTTAGGGAAGACCCAAGAGTTATCTGCCGAAGATGTTGCAAGGGTGGAGATGGATACCGCGACTGCGAAATTCGGAAATGTTGTGAGGAACGGGGACTGGATGTATGCTTTGAGTGTAGCGAATTCCCCTGTAGCAAGGTTGAAGGAAATACAGGAATGATTGAGAGGGCCAAAGAGTATAAGGAACTGGGGAAAGACGAATGGCTTCGGCGACAGATTGCGAAAGCAAAGCAAGGATACGAACACCATACTGAAAAGTACTATAGACTTTGGGTTGGTAAAGATCCGTCTAATCGGCGGAAGTGATCAGTAACCACTCTTTTACTGTTTTGGGCAGTACCGGATGCCTCAGACAAATGCCCGGATTATACGCCAGGGCAGACAATTGGCCGGTGGCCATGTTCCTTGAGAGCTTTGACTGCCATAAACGAATATCGCTCCTCATTGGTGGAAACGCCAAGCATAGCAACACTCGAGTTTGGGTTATGCACTTGTCGTCATGCCGATCTCCATTCCTCAGCCCCGATCGAACATGGCGTCGCCCTCACGGCGCCTGGGAGGAGTCAAACTCCCCCACCATCTGACTGAATATCCACTGGTAGCCGTCAGGACATTCCAGGCGGCAGGTACGTTCGCCCCAATACTGCGTTGCCGGACCGTCCAGCACGCGGGCGCCCGCAGCCTCAGCCTTCACGCAGAGGCGGTCAACATCCTCAACATAGATATAGAATGCAACCGGGCTGCCGCGCCCTGACGCTGCGGGCTTGCCTCCCAACCAGCCGTCCTCGGGCTCCAGCATGATCACTTCGTTGTGATACACCATCTCGGCATGTACAATCCGTCCCTGCCTGTCCGGCTGGGTTTCCAGGATAGCGAAACCGAATGCCTTTTCATAGAACTCCAGGGCGCGCCGTACATCCCTGACGACAATGTACGGGTTGATCCAGTTCATCTGTGGAGGTTTTACAGGTCGCTGTGACATAAGGGATCGTTTCTCCATCCGTCAAACAATCGGCAGCACGTTGCCGGGATCGAACTTCTGCTTGATCTTCCGTGAATAGACAGCATCGGCGCTGTCGTTGTCGTCGGCCAGACCGGCCAGGAAGTTTTCGCGGTCGGCTGCTTTCATTCGTATCAGTCGGTAGTCATCGACAGCCGAGTCCGGCATGACACGCAGGCTGGCGCTGACAATCAATCCCAGCAGACCCCACGAACCGGCAAAAAGCTTGACGACATCATAGCCCGACACGGACTTGAAACAGATCGAGCCCGGCGTGATGATCTCCCCCTCGGGGGTGACTATCTCCGCCCGCAGCAAGTAACGCTTCAACGGCAGGTCATGGCCGTCGGAATCGGCGCTCAACCCGATCGCCAGCGCCCCACCCACCGAGCCGGCGTATGGCAGCAGTGCATGCGGCAGGAACAAGTTGGTCTCGTTCAGCTTGCGATTGATCTCGCGTATGGGGTATCCTGCGCCGGTGGTCACAAACAGGTCTTTCGCACTTATCTCGTGCAGCCGGTTCAGCCGGTCCGTCTTGAGTACCATCATACTCACAAACGGCTTCCCGACCGGCTGGATGTTGTTGCCAAACCCGGCGATGAACAGTCGTTGCCCGCTCCTGCCTGCGAGCTTCACCAGTCGGGCTGCTTCTTCAGCGCACTCCGGGTGGAATGTGGGTACCTGGTTCTGGCGCGTGAGCCGGTCGTCCGGGAACTCCTGCCGGACCGTTTTGACAAATGCCTCCAGACTGGACATGTGACGAAGATAGGAATGTTTTGACAGTTGTCAATTGCTGACCTCCGTGTTATGTTGGTGGAATGCAGTGGTCACATTTGAATTGACAGGCTGCATAAGATAAGTGGGGTGTGGTCGTAAGCACCCTGCTGTAGACCGTAATGAAGGAGAGGTGGGGAGATGGAAGAATTCAGACGGTTTCTGCGGTACACGCTTCCCGGGTTGGTCTTTCTTGTCGAACTGACCATCGCCTTGATCTTGACTGACATAGATAAGGTCACGTCCGTGGCTGGATCGGATGCCATGAACAACGTGTTTGCTGTTGTACTTGCGGTATTTCTGGGCTCCGGCGCGCTGGGTTACATATTTGCCGCAATCTACTGGTCGCTGTATTGGTGCCTACAGCCAGTCATTATCAATCACCGTGGACCATTGCAGGCTCTTGCATGCGGCGGAAAGCGAATGCTCAGGGTACTTGATGAGCGGGGACAACCGATCTCCGACATGGTCATCCGGCAGTTTGACAAGTGGACCGCTTGGACAGTTATGAGCCAATACTACAGTTCGTCGATGCGAAGTGATAGAAAGATGAAACACATCATCACATATCTAGATGGGTTACTCGACATCCTCCACGGGCTGGGCGCCACCATTGTCGGAACAGTGTTCTCGGGGGTAGCGTGGGCGCTGATTCACCATTCACGACTCGGATGCAACAGGCATTTCTTTGACCATAGCGGCGATATTCTCGCCCTAGCTGGCTATATAATACTGGCCTCTTCCCTCGTCTACAACTACTACCGCGCTAGGCTTAACGTTATGACTATCGAAAACTCCGCCGTCACCACTAGCATCCTCAATGAGTTCAGAAGGGGACCCGAGAGGGGATTCCCAGTTGAGATATGCCAGACAGAATATCCCGTAAAATAGAAAGACCCGGCCGAGGTGGCCGGGTCTTTGAGCGTTCAGGGTCGTTGAATTGAAGCTGCTTAGTACATGCTACCCATTCCGCCCATGCCGCCGGCACCGCCCATACCACCCATGTCAGGGGCGCCCTTTTTGTCCTCGGGCTTGTCAACCACCACCGCTTCGGTAGTCAGAAGCAGTCCGGCGATGGATGCGGCGTTCTCTATGGCGTGGAGAGTGACCTTAGTCGGATCAATAACACCGGCCTTCATCAGGTCCTCGAAGGTGTCGGTCTGGGCGTTGTAGCCGAAGGCCCCGGATTCACCCATGACCTTGTTGACCACAACGGAGCCTTCGAGACCGGCGTTCTCGGAGATCTGGCGAATCGGTTCTTCGAGCGCCTTGCGCACAATATCAACACCGGTTTTCTCTTCGCCATTACACTCGACCGTATCAAGCGAGCCCAAAGCTCGCAGCAGGGCCACGCCGCCGCCCGGAATGATACCTTCCTCGACCGCGGCGCGAGTCGCATGGAGAGCATCCTCGACGCGAGCCTTCTTCTCTTTCATCTCGGTTTCGGTAGCGGCGCCGACATTGATGACGGCAACACCACCGGCCAGCTTCGCGAGACGTTCCTGAAGCTTCTCGCGGTCGTAGTCGGATGTGGTGTCTTCGATCTGAGTGCGAATCTGACCGATCCGAGCCTTGATATCCTCTTTAGTGCCGGCCCCTTCAACGATTGTCGTGTTGTCCTTGTCGATAGTGATCTTCTTGGCCGTGCCCAGGTCGGACATCACGGCGTTCTCCAATTTGAATCCGACTTCCTCGGAGATCACCTTGGCGCCGGTGAGAATACCGATATCCTCGAGCATGGCCTTGCGGCGATCGCCAAAGCCGGGGGCCTTGACCGCGGCTACTTTGAGCGTACCGCGCAACTTGTTGACCACCAGCGTGGCCAGTGCCTCGCCTTCGATATCCTCCGCAATGAGCATAAGCGGCTTACCTGCCTGCGCAACCTTCTCAAGAACCGGCAGCAGGTCTTTCATGACGGATATCTTTTTGTCGTGAATGAGAATCAGTGGATCTTCGAGAATCGTTTCCATGCTGTCAGGATCGGTGACAAAGTAGGGAGATACATAGCCGCGATCAAACTGCATACCCTCCACGACTTCCATCATGGTCTCGGCGGTCTTGGCTTCCTCCACGGTAATGACACCGTCGTTTCCGACCTTCTCCATCGCCTCGGCGATCAGATCACCGACGTGCTGGTCACTGTTGGCGGAGATGGTGCCTACCTGGGAGATCTCCGTCTTGCCGGAAACCGGCTTGGACATCTTCCTGATCTCCTTTGATATCGTCAGCACGGCCTTGTCTATTCCGCGCTTGATCGGCATCGGATTAGCCCCGGCCGTGACGTTCTTGAGACCTTCGCGATAGATCGCCTGGGCGATAATCGTGGCCGTGGTCGTGCCGTCGCCGGCCACATCGGACGTCTTGGAAGCCACCTCTTTGACCATCTGGGCGCCGATGTTCTCAAACGCGTCCTCCAGTTCGATTTCCTTGGCCACCGTGACGCCATCTTTGGTGACTGTCGGGGAACCGAACTTCTTGTCAATCACAACGTTACGGCCCCTGGGGCCAAGCGTGACCTTGACCGCCTCAGCCAGTTTGTCCACACCGGCTTTCAGCTTGCCGCGGGCATCAGCTTCAAAGTTTATGAGTTTCGCCATCTTTTGATTCCTTCCTGTGATTCTCAGCTCTTCTGGATGATTGCGAATATGTCGGACTCGCGCATGATGAGGTACTCTTCGCCATTGATGCTCACTTCGGTGCCGGAATACTTCCCGTAGAGAATACGGTCGCCCTTCTTGACCTCGATCGGCATTTTCTTGCCTTCTTCAGTGACGCGGCCGGTGCCGATTTCGATTACTTCGCCTTCCATCGGCTTTTCCTTGGCCGTGTCAGGAATAATGATCCCGCCCTTCTTCATTTCTTCCAGTTCGAGCGGCTTGACCACTACCCGGTCTGCAAGCGGTTTTACGTGCATTTCCTTCCTCCAAGTTTGTGTATATTAACAGGTTATGGTTATTCCTTCAACATTTTACGCCCGGCCTGTCTCAGCCGAGTTCACTGTCTTTCCTGCCAATCACCGGCGGCACTATTAGCACTCACCGCCGTCGAGTGCTAATAATACATTCTAACACCGGAGCTGTCAAGAGGTTTCTGCAATACCTGTTATTTTTTTGTCAGTGATTCGCCAGGCGCGGTATCCGGTAGTCCTGCAAGAATAAAAAGAAAGCGGAGCAGGTTTTGCCTGCTCCGCTGATATTGTAGATATTTGAATTGCCTCAGTCAACCGCCTACGGACACACCGGCGGTATCGGGCCGCTGTTGAACATGTAGTCCACTAAGTAGACCAGGTCGGCAATGTCAATCGGCTCGACACCGCTGGCGTCCACGTCGCCTTCGTCGAAGCAGAACGGCACGGGCCCAGCATTGAACATAAAGTCTACCAAGTACACCAAGTCGGCAATATCAACTGGTGGGATACCGCTGCGGTCTATGTCGCCGCGGATGACGCAGCAGCCGGTCTCCACTTGAATATCGAGAATAGTGAACGATATGGGGGCATCTTTGACGCCACCGTTGCTGGCACGGATAGCAGCACTGCAGAGGTCAACGGGGTTATTGCCCGCCACGGTTGTGTCGCTGGTGACGCTCAAGTAGTCAATTGTCTGACCAGAAACACCTTGCGCCGCCCAACTCCACTGGACACCGTCAGGATGTGCCGTAAAGTCATAGTCGGCTGACGCTACTATCCCGGCCGGCTTGCCGGTGGAACCACCCTTGAAACCAACCGGATGCACTCCTTTGGCGGATTCCACGATATAGCCGAGGTCGGCCGCGGCAACGCCTTCCACACTGAAGACGGACGTTTCGTTATTATAGGCTTCGACCGTATACAGGGGATGATTGCTCGCGACGCCCAGGTTCCAGGTGTTTGAACCGGCAAAGTCAAAAAACGACTCCATGGGGAAGGTTTCACCTACGGGTTCCGCGGCGAAGACATACTCCACGCCCAGTGACGCACCCACCGGCCAGGTGCCACTCAGATCGGGATTCTCCATGATGATTTCGACAGCATAGATCAAATCGTCCGGATAATCACCGTCCTCCGGTTCGCAACTCATACCGTCCGCACCGCTGGAGCCGATGTTGCTCACCTCAAGGGTGGTATCGACGGGGGTGAGAATGGCGTTGCCGAGGTTGGTGACGATGATGTCGCGGTAGTTGAATCCGTACGACTCGGAAATGATAGTGAAGGAGTCGAGCTGCTGGGCATCGATACCGATGCTGGAAAGACCGGTGATGGACGAATCGAGGCCCTCGGGAATAATCCTCAGGCAGTCAACGGCCAAACCGGACACACTCTGCTCAGGCCAGTTCCAATCGACCGTGTCGGCATCCTGCCATTCGATAGCAACAATACCGGCATCGTCCATATTTGACGCACTCTGGAAATGGGGACCCGTATCAGGAGCCTTGGTTGCACTGCCGAAGCTGCCGGTGTTGAGCCATTCGCCGGAAGCGGGGATGCTCGTCTGGCTCCAGATAACCTCGCCGGCCAGGTATGCCTCAACCGTGTAGGAGCTTGCTCCTTCATTAACAAACAGGTCCCAGATGCCGCTGGCCTGCTTAGTCTGCTTCGATGAACCTATGTATGTATCCGGTACGCCATAAACAATGCCCGCACAGTCCACCTGAATGGTGGCACCGATTTCAAGGCTGGGATCTTCTTTGAACTCGCCCTGCCATTGGGTCACCTTCGACGATGGTGACGAAATGGCGTCGGGTATGTCTATGAGAATCCCTTCAGGTATAAGATTGACAATGAAACGGCTGACGACCAGCTCGCCGCCAACTTCCTCAAGGCAGGTCGGGCCGACGGAAACATGCTCCAGTCCAAAGATGTTCACTGTATCCGGCACCGGCTTGGCAATCGGATTGCATGGACAGGGAACAGGGTAGCCGCCGTAAGGTAGAAAGACGCCTATGCCGGAGACAAAGTAGTCGTTGTAGAGCTGCAGGTCAGCTGGATCGACCACGCCGTCTCCGTTCAGATCACAACTGTACAGCGGTATCGGGGCCAGGCCACAGCCGTTGATGAAGTCATCCAGGTAGGCCAGGTCCGCCGCGGTCAGCGGCACAGCGTCGCCATTGGCATCGCCGTCAGCCGTGCAAGGGCAGCACAACTCGACGGATATCTCGATGAAGTCGACTTCGGTGTCATCCGAGACCACTATATCGAGATCGCCGTTCTGGAGGGCAGCGAGGATGTTGGTCGGCAGCCAGTGTCTGAACGGCAGATCGGCCAGGTCGAGGGTGAACACCGCGACTTCACCTAAGTCCCAGACGCCGTCTCCCCCGAAATGGGCATCGAGATCACTGAGGGTGATTGACCATATACGACCATTGTTGCCTTGGCTGTAGTCGCCGATTGCCATCCAGTCTGTACCGGTGCCGCCGGCAGAACCACGTAACTTGATACGAAGGGTAGCGCCGATCACAAGGCAGCCATCATTCCAGCAATCTTCGAATGTGTGGCCAAAGGCCTGGTTGTCGGCCGGCTGGTCGAAATCGGTGATATAGTCATACTGCGCCTGCATAAACGTGAGCAAACCGGGACTGATATTGGACGGCTCAGGTCCGACGAAGTTGTCATCGGTGCCGTGAAGGCAGGTGGTATAGGTCGTCGTTTGCTCGCAGAGGGTGTCGTTACCGAAGTTTAAGCCTGCTATATTATCTCCCAACTGCACATCTGCGGCAGTGTGAAACACAGTGAGCGGATAGGTCTATGCTGCCCACCAGGATTTGACTTCCTCAACCACGAAGTAATCTCCCGGTGTTAAGCCGGAGAACAAGTAATCGCCCTGGGCATCGGTTACCGTCGACAGGTCAACCGTGCCTCCCGCGTCTAAAGAACCGTGGAGATTTATCGTCACGTCGTCCAGAACTCCTTCGCCCAGTCCCGGTTCCCAGATGGAGTTACCGTTCTCGTCATGGAATTTAGTGCCGGAGATGCTGGCAGCGAGTACAACCTCGTAGCAATACGGCCCGCCCCAACTCGGTGTGACGGTACCGCTCGGAGTGACCCACTGCCAATAACCACCAGGCGGGTAAAAAGCCGAGTCGATACAGAGTGTATCGCCGTCTGTGGAGAAGTTCATCATGGTCTGAACCGTAAGGATGACGTCATCGTAACCGTTCGGGACACCCGGCTGCATGGCCGCAAAGGCCATGACGACGACGGTATCGTCGTTCGTGCCGTCCACGCTCGCACCGTAGACAGAAACACCGCCGTCGAAATAGGTAGCCAACTCCGGACCTGCAGCGTACGTAGGCGTCTGCCAGGTTGCACCGGTGGGTGAGTATATCCGGATACCATTGGAGATCGCGGTGACATACTCGCCCGCGTCGTTGTCCATCATGACATTGATGGCTACCGGCGCGTTGTCCGGAATGTCGATGTAAAAACGCTGATTGTCTGGGTCTGTCAGCGTTACATAAACACCGGCCTGAACGCCGGATGTCGCCAACAGTATGCTGGCGAGAATCAGTGTTAGATTAACATAGCAGTTCCGCATAGAAAGACTCCCTCAGTGTGTTCTCCCGACTTGTTTCTTTGAACCAGCCCCGGGTTGTTTGTCATCTTTTTCTAACGAGATTCCTTGAATATCCGATAACTCGGAATTGTGCGTATCATGCGTAAGCTCCTCCCACAGAGCTGTTGCGAGAAGATATAATAGAGTTTCCAATCTATCTATCTAAACCGTCGCGTAGATCACTCCCTGCGACTACACTAACATATAATAGCTACATGGGGTACATACTGTCAAGCAAATTCTCGCTCACGGCAAGGGTTTACGGGCGGCGGCGCGGGACACAAGCGGAAAGAGCTTGACATCATACAGCCCCCAAATAGATTGCCTCAATGGCGCATGATAAACACCAGGAATTCTTTGATCTGCTGGCGGCCGAGTGGGATCTAATGTTCACCGCTGAGGACCTTGAGCGCTTATCCCGCATTGTCGAGAAATTGCAGATTGAGAAAGATATGGATATTGTCGATCTGGGGTGTGGTACCGGTGTTCTGTTCGACATGCTGCGCCGCAGAGTCGGTCTTGAGGGCTCGGTTACCGGTGTTGATTTCTCGCTTCAGATGGCCGTGCGGGCACACCGCAACTTCCCTTTTCCCAATGTCAACGTCGTCGACGCTGACGCCATCGACCTTCCTTTTGCCGACTCCTGCTTTGATATAGGTGTGGCTTTTGCTGCTTTTCCCCACTTTTCCAACCAGCAGAAGGCCATTGCCGAGATACACCGGGTCCTGAAACGCGGCGCGAGGTTTTACATCCTTCACCTTTCCTCCTCCCGGGAGGTGGCGGACACTCATCACCGGATCGGCGGCGTTGTGAAGCATGATGAAATTCCTCCTGAAGAAAAGATGCGGACGATGTTCGACAGCAGTTGGTTCTCACACCTGAGTGTTCAGGATCACCCGGGGCTGTACCTCGCCTCGGCTGTCAACGCAGAATAGAGTCAGCGTTCAAAGGCAGCCCAAGATGACTCTCAGCGCCAGACTCGCCACGCACACGGCCCTTTATCTCGCTCTGGCGATTTTGCTTCCCATAGGCTTTCACGCCACGGGTCTTGGCGGGCGAGTGTTTCTACCCATGCACATTCCGGTCCTGCTGGCGGGCTTTCTGGTCGGACCTCAAAGCGGAGTCCTGGTTGGGCTTCTGGCGCCGGGGCTGTCCTACCTTTTGACCGGCATGCCTCCCACCTATGCCGTACCGCTGATGTCGCTGGAGTTACCCCTGTACGGTCTCGTGGCCGGACTGGCCTACCAGCGGCTGCGGTTGAATATCTACATCGCTCTCATTGCAGCCCTGATAGTCGGGCGGCTGGCATTCGGACTGGGTCTGATTGTTTTGGGGCTATTCATGCATCTTCCATACACGGTGGCCGTGTTTTTCTCATCCGGTGGCGCCATCGTTGCCGGTCTGCCGGGGGTTGTGGTGCAGATAGTTCTTATACCGATTATCGTCGCCGCCGTCAGCCGCAGGCAGCAGCCTTAGGCTGCCGTCTCGCCCACAGCAGCCGGACACATTTTGCCGGACTGGCCCGGCATCAATTCACCCTGAGAGGCCACTTGACAAAAAGAGGCCCCGAACGTTTTATTAATGTAACAATAAGCTAACCGGGTCACAAAAGGACGGGAAGATCACACGAAATTACA
>Ga0114922_10000937_pt1 | contig 27902 bp, 28 predicted proteins | sample AartaG_FD_100975 | JGI IMG/M metagenome (GOLD analysis project Ga0114922, IMG submission 100975) | Deep subsurface microbial communities from Aarhus Bay to uncover new lineages of life (NeLLi) - Aarhus_00045 metaG | ecosystem: Environmental > Aquatic > Marine > Oceanic > Sediment | place... | reverse complement strand
TTGTAGCCTCCTCCAAAATGTGTACAATTTTCTATCTAATCCTATATTTTGGAGATGGCTTTGTCTATAATTTTCTTTGTCAACGATTTCAGTAGGTTAGGCTGTTACCTTGAAAGGGCTGGTGTTTCACTTCTATTATAAGTCGCAATCTTCTTAACCCGTTGGATCACCCCCCTCATATTTTTGAACACGAAGGAATTATTTGGATAATCAGCGTATGATTTGATGGGAAGCGAAAGGATCGCGTCAAACTCCGCCAAGGTGAGTCCAAATTTTTTGGACACATATTCTTTGTCTTCCCGTTGTAACTCGACCGGATAGGTTTCTGTTTTCAATTCTTCAAAAGCTTGCTCACGTGTAAGTTGACCCGACATCATCAAACTCGATCTCAGGGTCTGAGGTATCCATCACACACCGTGTACATATTCTATAATCATCATACATGAGACGCCGCATCTCCTTATTTCTGGTTTTTTTTGATTTGTTTTCCCAATTTTTCGTCCTGTGCGGCTAACCATTAGCCAAAGGTTATAACCCCACAGGTAGCAATTATTTATATGTTTCCCTGTTGAAGTGAATTTGACTTATCTTTATCCCCGCCTCGGGTATGACGTGATAGAGAAATAACCCCCCAAGCATATAAACATACTTTTTTAGGGCAACGGTAACAGCGCCCGTCCTGGACATAAAAATGATAAAAAATACCAGGGTGACGGTATAAAATAGGATATTTGTCAGGGAAGGCCGTTTCATTACGTAATTCTCCACAACGGCGCAAAACCAGCCAAATAAAAAAGAGAAAAAAACGATCCCCGGGACCCCGAAGTTCAAATAAAAAATACCGGGTAATGTGGGATTATTCCCTCTTTTTTCGGTATCTAAGATAATTCTGTTCAGCCACGTCCCAGTTGTGATTTTATTGATAGAAGGCATGACTTTGATTATTCCATCAATAAGACTCCGTCCGTAAATGTAATCCAACCGGTCCGGGAACTGGCTGACAATCATGGTAAACACATCGATCCCGGCGAATTTCGACCCCCCCACAAGACTGTGAGAAATCGATTTGAATGAATCGGAAGCCTCAATGCCTGCTGCTTCGTTGTAAGAAAGATTCAAACGGATTTTTAAAAACACAACTATGGAAAACAACAGAAATAGTATGAAAACAGTTCTTACCGGGCGTAGCCGCTTTACCGCTATATCATAAACAATAACAGCCCCCAAAAAATACAACACCGTTTCGCTCACCGAGCATTTGAGGGAGTAGATGATTAAACCATAAAAAAGGAAAAGAAGGATGTCGAAGACCTGGAGCTTCTTTTCAAGAATGACGTTGGCATAGACAAAAACGGATCCGATGTAAACGCCCCACCTTAATAAACCGAAACGGGGGACATATCCACCCGTCCGCATCGCGTACGGGTTCTTCAAAGTAGCGAGCAGGAATTCATGCCCGCCGTTTAAAAAGACCCATAACAGCCATAATAGGACGCCCGCACCGATGAATACATAACTGAATCCCATGTAAATCCTTAGATGATGGAATTCGGTGAGATTAATCCTCCGGTCTTTGATGAAAATAGTGTAGCCGATTAAAATAAAGGTCATAGAAATTAATGCCAAAACAACGCCCTTATAAATGAGGGTATAAGAATCGTAGATTTGAATGTTTAATCTGTGGAAAAGATGGGATTGATCGGTCATAAAAAGGAAAATGGTCCTGAAACAAAAGCAGAATAGATAGATGACCACGATGAAATTTACTGCATTCAATATTGTCGAGCTTCTTCTTAAGTTGATGAATATGGTAAAAAAACCGACAAAGATAAAAAAATAGAAAATAATTTTAAAATCCCCAACGTGGTTGGGACTGTAATAGAAAAAATAGATAAATCCAATAGTAGCACAGATAAAATAGAAAAATACCAGAGACAACTTTCCTGAATTAACCTTAATATCCGGTAAATTTTTCATTGGCTGTCGACAAGGAGATGAGCTTCATTCATCCAAATATTCGCGTATCTTGACAGGAACTGACAAGCTTTTTCAAAGGTTTCAAATCCGTCTGAAATCTCCATACAGGCGGGATGGATTAACAGAGTCGAAAGCCCCTGGTTGTCTTCCACTCTCAAGACCATTTCTTTCAGTCTCCCGAGCCACTGCCCAATGGTACACCCGGAAGACTGGAAAGGGCTGTTTAACAACACGCTCTCATCAATGGACCCCCGAGTCAAGGCACCGTGATAAATAAAATCATGATCCGGCAATACATTGATGGGCACAATGATCATGTCGTTTTCTTTATAGGGTTTGACAGCATCCGGGTCCAAATGATCGGAATAGAACCGGATTCCATTTTTTTTTAGAATGGCTAAGGTATTGCGGTCGTGCCTATACCCGTGGTTCCTCCACGATACCACCCGGGTCACGATGTTTTGCGATATGATTTGAAGGGTTTTTCTTACTTCCCAGTTTTGGTAGGCATAGGGGCCGTTTTTCACCCCAAACACCCGGTTGGAAATTTTGAAGGGCAGCCGGGGTTTAAAGGCAAAATAATTGTGCCCGCCAATCTCAAGATTCGCAAATTGAAGTAGCTTATCGATCTTTTTGGGTTCTTCCTTGAAACATTTGCCAGTGATAAACAGGGTTGCCTTTAATCCATATTGTTTGCAAATTTCTAAATATTTGATCCCCGCATCCAGTTCGGTTCCCCCCAGGTATCTTTGGTCCTTGGTATTCAACCCCATATGATGCACATCACCTGTTAGGCATATCATGCTTCACCCCGCAAAACAGTATACCCGAATTTTTCCAGATCCTTGGCTGCCACATTGTTTATTTTTCGGATTTCCTCAGGCGTTAACCGCCCGATGCTCTCGGGGGACATGTCCCTAATTTTGGATGATTCGCCATGGAACCGGAACTCCCGAATAATATGAAGCCCCTTTTCCTTTATCGGAAGCCAGCGCAGGAGCGACCGGATTTCCCCTTCGGGGTCCGCGGTCAAATCTTCATATTTCAGGAAGGCTTTGTTCTTTACCGGTTTCAGTTTTTCTTCGATCATGTTGTTGGTAAATACCCACTGGCGGGCACACATTTCAATAGGATACTGGCTGTTGGGAAGATCCTGTTTGACTTTTCCCCGTGTTCGCCGCCGGATCCCTTCCGAAACCGCGTACCCATTCCTGACAATCCAGACAAAATAGGAATTTTCGAAATATTTGTCCAGCCATTCGATCCAGCATGCATTGGCAACGGATTTTTCGATAAAATAGGGTTTGCTTTTATCATGCCAGAACCCCCAATCTTTTTTGACACGATTAAATACCCTCTCAGCATTCTCTGCCCCGATGCACATTTGATCGAAACAATTATAATACATGCGATTCCATCTGAAACCCTCGGGTTCTTTTAATTCCGGCGTCAAATAGATGCCCTCAGTATCCAGCATAGAGATTTCCGGGTGATGACCAAGAATCTCGTTTAATAACGTTGTACCCGAGTTATAACAGCCCAAAACAAAGATATAAGTCTTATCTCGCGGTTCTCTTAAGAAGGGGAAATACAAAAAGCGGGCAATAGGGTTTCGGTATAGGGCCTCGCAGAAATGGGCTTTGTACGCTTTACGCCTTGAGTTCATATAGTAATTCTTTGATTTTTTCCTGGGCGGCGCCGAAGGAATAGGATTCTTCGACTGCTTTTCGTGCATCACGGGTCATGCGGCTTCGCAACCCGGGGTTCTCCATCACTAGGGTTATCGCCCCAAAGATGTCGCGTTCATTGCCGGGGTTGATTAAAACCCCCAGCCTCCCATTGTCGAGGATTTCCGGTATGCCACCTACATTTGACGCAATCACCAAGACACCAGAGGACATGGCCTCAAGAACCACGTTGGGTAACCCTTCTTTGTAAGATGGCAAGAGAAGGATGTCGGCCTTTTTCAATTTCCGCTGGATTTTTCCATATTCCACGAAACCGTGAAAATGTATTTTATTGTCTCCAGCACACCGGTCTTCCAATATTTCCCGGTCTTCTCCATCGCCGTAAAAATGTAAACTAAGCCATGGGTACGTCTTGGATATTTGATTGAATGCGTTAATGGCTTCAATAATGCCTTTAGTCTTTTTTATCCTGCCAATAAAAATGATCTGTTCCGGCCTGGAAGGGAAATTGGTCTTAAAGGTAAACCGGTCCGTATCGACGCCCTGGGGGATGACTCGTATTTTGCGGCCCGGGCACCCGCGGCTGGTCAAATCCCTTTCAAGAAAACTAGACAAAGCGATCACTTGATCCGCACAATCAAGCGATAGCCGCTCCTTCATTTTTTTGTATGTGTGTTTCAACCGGCTTCTGACTCTTTTTCCTGGCCTTGGCACCAGGTGCCCAGCCACGCGACCAATAACTTTACTTTTCAGCAGGTTGGCGGCCCAGCAAAGATAAAATAAATCCAGGTGGCTGTTGGCATTGATAAAAATATCGATTCTATTTTTGTACCCGTAGAAAAAAGCAGTACAGAAAAGAATAAAGGGTTTGAACAAGGTAAAGAGGCCTTTTGAGCGGGTAAACCGTACCCTCGAAGCAATAATATTCCGGTCCAGCAATGCCTCATCGAGGTGCCCGAAATAGACCACATGTAATCGATAATTCGGAGGGAATATGCGGAGGGTTCGGTTGGGAATATGGGTCAAAAAGTCAGCGCGGCTTTTGGGACAAAAAAAAGTAAAAAACATACAGAGTTTCATTTCTTTACCAGGGCAATGAGGGACGTCGTGAAATTAGGAAAAAGTTTAGGTAATAATTTTAGCTCCAAAAAATCCAGCAAAAACAGGAAGTTGAAAAATTTACGTATATATTTACCGGGTATTTTCACCTCATCCCCTTCCAGCTTAACCAGTTCCAACCCGCTGTAACGGGTTATAAAATTGATAAAATGGGAATAATCCCAACAGTAGTAGTGACCTTTATTGGAATATAATCTTCGCCGCAAAGCATTTACCAGGACTTTCGGCCTGATGGGATTGGGGACGGAAATTATAAGCCACTTCTTTGAAATAGCCTGAACTTTTTTTATTTGGGCAACGGGGTCCTTTAAGTGTTCGACGACATGAGACATCACCACCACATCAGCGAAATTTTCTTCAAAATAATCGTTGATTTCATGGATATCGCCCCGAATACAGGGTCCATATTTCGACGACAAGCGGCAGCACTCTTCGTCGCTATCAAATCCTTCCACAGCAAATTCATTCATTTTCAGTTTTCTAAGAAGTTCACCTCTTCCGCATGCCACGTCTAATATTTTATAATGGGACCTTTCGATTTTGTCTTCCTCCAAGCACCGCAAGATGATTTCCATGTACTTATCGTAGCGGTTATCATGGTGTTGGTCCTTGTAACTAATGTGTATCGACCTTTTTTTCATGGAAAACATTCCGTTTTGCTTTTAGTAATCCGACAAAAAAGGCATTGGATTTGAAAATAAACAGGCCGTAGACTGATGCGAATACCAAAAAAAGGGCTAAAAGCAGCAGCCGGTTAAAATAATTCTCGATTACCGAAAAAAGGATACACCCAAGCACTGCGGCGGCAATCATGATAAAGTACCTGGTTCCGAAGGGGTTGATTTTCAAAATCAATTGACTTAAAACAAGCCCCAACAGCACCATAAAAACCAGGGAAAGGGTGGCTGATAGGGCGGCGCCTTTTATGCCCCACTTGGGGACCAGAAAAAGCATGAGTAAAATATTTAATAACCCCCCGCCCAAGCTCAGATATAAAACAAGGTAAGATTTGTTAAAAGCTTTAAAAAATTCCCCGAAAGATCCGCTTATGGAATTGATAAAGAAGCCAGCACAAAGAATTTTGAGTAACAGTCCCGCCTGGATAAATTCTTTTCCGTATACAATCAAAATAATATCGTCGGCGAAAATGAAAATAAAGAGAAAAAGCGGCAGCGTCATCTGGAAACTTAAAAGCGCAAAATCTTTAAACAATTGTCTGGCGTATTTAATCTCACCCTGGCCGATGATCTCCGAGGCCACCGGCAGCAATATCCGGTTGATGGAAAATAGGAACAATGTTAAAGTCATTGCAAAGGGAAGTGCGGCATAATAGAGTCCCACGGCTGATGCCGGGAGAAAAAAGCCGATGACGAGGACATCCGTCTGTTTCCTCAGTAATTGGGCAAGGTTTGAAAAAATCAACGGCATAGAAAATTTAAAAAATTCCAGCCTAGCTCCTTTCCGGGGCTTTACCTGTTTAATTTCCCGGTAGAGGGCGTCTTTTTTGAAGATGTAAAAAAAATAGAGGACTGAAAGGGGAAGTGCACAATAAAAGGCAGCGGCTATATATTCCACGGGCAGCGCCATACTAATAACCACAAGGGCCGCCAAAATTTTTACCCCCCATGTCAGGATATCTTTGCCGATTGCAATGGAAGCCATTTTTTTCATGCCCCGCATCACACCGGTGGAAAAAATAAAAAAAGCCTGGAAGGGAATGACAATGGAAAACAGGCGAAGGATTCCTTCGGTCGCGGGATTCTTAAAAAAATCATGGGCCAGCCGTGGGGCATTAATAAACACGGCAATGGAAACCAAGAGAGCCATTGCCAAGCTTAACGTTGCACCAAAGGTTAATATGGCGCGGGTCCCGGCATAATCCTTTTTCTCTTGAAAGAAGGGAATGAACCGGCCGACGCCTTCGTTAAGCCCCAGCACCGATAGGCTTGAAAGGACCGTCATGGTCGATATCCCGATGGCCAATATGCCCAGGCCCGACGGTCCGAAATACCTCCCGTTGATCATTTTAAAGAGATAAGTCAACACATAGCCGGCCAGGGTCCCGAATAAAACAATACCGCTGCCTTTGAATATCTCAACATACCTCTTTCCGTATTCGTGTCCCGGCAAAATCAGGCTCTCGGTAAAAACTGTTTCACCCTCATGTACTCATGTCCCCTGAATATTTCCCATTTTTCACCCTTTCCCCCCCCTCTGTTATTCGGTCCTTTATAAGTCGTTATTAAACTTTCTCGAGCTAACCATTAGAATTAAATATTAATAAATATTAATAAATTCTTAAATTATACACCAATTGGAATTCATTATTATGTTCTCCAAGTTGTATGATTTTATTCACATCCTTCTTTTCCCACCCCAAGACTGGTCTAAAAAACTTACTTACATACCAGTCAATCATAGTTGGTTCTTTTATCTGCAATGTTTTTAAGAATGTAACAAGTTTATTTGAAATTATTGGCTTATTATTTTTTTTGGGCTTAGGTGCAAGTACTCTATATATTTTATAACTCCCGTTGCCAAATTCTCGGATTTTTATAAAACTATCATTATCATTAAAATATATAGCCAAATAATTTCGACCCAAACCTAATACGATATATTCAATATCCATTTCATCAATAAACGATAATAAATCTTCTTCTGTTAAAAGTAATATCTTATTCGTAGGTACATTCCGCGAGAGTTGAGATGTTAAAAAAATCAATTTCCCATTTCCGCTATATGTTCCACAATTCTTCAATTTATTGCTTTGAATTATTGGCATGTAGTAAATTGGGTATTTGCCACAAGTATCAAAATAGAAATGTTTACCAGAGTCGCCTTTTGCAACCGCGATTCTCGCATTTTCCGTAATATTATTTGACATCCATATGGCACATTCTTTTTCAGCTTTCTTAACGAACTCCCATTTATCTACTTTCTCCTTAGTAATAAGTTTTCTGAAAAAATGACTATTTCTTATAAATTCAATATTTCGCTTGTCTCCTCTATGCGAGATAAATGTTTGAATAAAAATTAATAAGCTAATTATAACTAATGGCAAAAAGGAAAGATGATGGTTTTTGTAATGAATCGTATCTTTTAAATGCATTGATATTTTTACGGCCATTTCTATGCAAAATCTTGCTGTGACGAGATAGGATAGTAGAAGAAATATAATCAACTGACCAACTCTTAAATCATGCCTTCCAACATGTGATATATACGGAGAAAGTAAAAGAAGCAGAATGGCAAGTAGGATACTCGATTTTTCTCCTCGGATAGCGCGATAAACAGTGAAAATCCATGCGCAGACAAACAGCGGAGCAAGTGAAAAGTTTGAAGAAAGTGATTGGCTTCCGCTACCATAATAATCCCATAAGCCAAGCGCATAATTCTTAAAAAAAAGAAATAAATCAGGATTTAATGTGGCATCTGCTGCTATCTCTCCACCCATTCCCAGTATGGCAAGTTTCATGTTATGAGTGTGAAAGTATAAGTAATACATCCAGGGCGATATAATTATGCTGACAAATAGAATATAGATAAGTGAGCCTTTTAAGTTCTTTCCATTCCTGTAATCTTTTACTATTGCCCATACTAAGAAAGGAACCGGAAAAAGGAGAATAGGCGCTTCTTTGACAAGGTAAGATAGTCCAATAAAAAATGCTGAGAAAACAAAATAAATATAGTTCCTTTTTTCAAAGGCTGACCAAATACTAATAATGGTGAGAAGAACGAAAGAAGGCCACACGGCATCAAGGTGCCGATATGACCAGTAATTCATGCTGTAAGAAGAAAGAATCAACAAAGCGGCCGAAAATCCAACCCATTTCCCAAAAAGTTTTTTGCCGAGAAAATAAACTAATATCGGATTCAGGATAGCAAATATTCTAACCACACAGAATGCACTCCACGGGGAAACGCCAAACAACCAGTAGCTTGCCGCGACCATTAGCGAAAATATCGGCCCCCTCTCAAATATGAGTGAACCATCTATGTCCGTATATCCATTACCCAAAAAGATGTTCAAAGCCGCATTCATATACCAACCCATATCAGAGGATATTGTGATGTTCCAGGAGGAGAAGATAATTAGCCCCAAAATAAGCAGGTATATCCACAAAGGGATCTGCCTTAAATATGATATTAAACCCAAACGGTTTTTCAAAAAACAAGAGTCTTTTAAGTCATTCATAATTGGCTATTTGGGAGGATCATCACTAAAGGCGAGATTTGATGAGCGTAAAAAAAAGAAAATTAATAGTTTGGGAAATTCTTCCAGAAGATGAATGGCTTCATACCTGTATTTCCACCAATTGGATAAATCTGTAATATCATTTTTTGCGGCTACAACGGAAACTCGTATATCATTACGATCAAATACCTTTTCGCAGATATTCTTCATTCTCTTGGTGTGCCACCAGTTGGTGACAATAATTGCCTTATCAAAGCTGCGCTCAAGCATCATGGCCTTGATTCTGTTCGCCTCGCCAAGCGTCCCGCCACCGGGATCTCGATAGCCCATTATTATTTTATCTTCCGGGACGGCGCGTTGAATCAAGATCGATTTCAATCTTTCCTGTTCTGAGGGCAACTCCACTCCATGTTTGTTCAGTTCTCTGACGCTTTTATCAATCAATGCGGTCGAGATATAAATATAGTTTGAGTATCCGTTGTGAAAAAATCGAGCAGCCTCCATCACACGACGATAATTCCTGTCTCCACGTAATACAACCGTTACATCAGATCTCTTAGGCTTTTCCTCAAACAATAGAAATTCGCCTATATTTTTAAAGAGACACGCTCTTCCATTCCAGCATACAATAGAGCCAAGGATAAGAATAAAAAGCATAACGAGGCAGAGTTTCCTTTTTTTAAATATCATACAGGCAATTATTTGTTAGATATTACGAAAAATCTGGGCCAGCGCTGTTTATTTGTATGGGTAAATTCATGGAATGGGGCTGGCAGATCTGGGAATTTGTCCCATAAGCCATTGGGGTTTATTGCTTTTATGCCAAAACGAAGCTGCGCTGTAATATAAAAAGGACAGATATTGGATAGATAAATTCTGGTTATAACGGATTTTGGGGAGTTTGATTGTTACCAAGCTCAATTTATTGTGGGCGACAACACATCAACCCACAACATATTGATATTACAGCGAATATCTGCCTAGACTTTTTATTAATAGTTTTATATAGTTAGAGACCATACCCTACCAAGGAGGTCTCTAACTATATGGGGAAAGCAGATACAGAGTCCGCTACCCGAAAGAAAAGAATCATATGCTTACCTTTTTCTCAAGAAGATTATATCATAAATGTTGACGACCCGATTGATTTCCGAAAATGCATCGATGAACGAATCAAGTTGTTTCCTAAATTGTTTCCTCCTGAAATTTCTAACGGATATCTAATGAAGGACATCTATTATTCCAAAAAGCAGTCAATTCCGATTCGTCGTATAGAAATCGAAGACACTCCCCATACTATTCGTCCTTCATTTTTGATGCCATATATGACAGGGATTACTGAGGAAATCGAAAAAGCGCTTTTCATGAGAAAGTTTAACGTTCCCTTTTGGGCCTTGAGCTATGCTTTTGGTCAAGATCCGATGTACTGGTATAGAATAGAGCAATCACTTGGCCGGAACAGTATTGTCGGGACAACGATCAGAAATGCTGACGATATCCCTGAGCATCTTGGGGCCGATGAAAAACATACTCGGATTTTAGGTAATAAAGTTTATGTTGCTACTACCGTCGGCAACGAATGTATTCTCGGTGCATCTGTAGCAAAGGATGCCGGAGAACATTCTTTACAAGATGCCTATCAAGTTTTCAAAGATGAGGCCCAATGCTTAAAGCCGACCTATACTCCCACTACAGTGAATATGGATGGGTGGAAAGCCACTCGAAATGCCTGGAAATTTCTCTTCTCGTCGGTTGTTATCATCTGCTGTTTTCTACATGTCTTCATTAAAATTCGCGATATGGCCAAAAGGAAGTACAAAGACATCTTTGATCAGGCCGCATCCAAGCTTTGGGACTGTTATCATGCTGAAAATAAAATTACATTCTCTCAGCGAATCAGGAGGCTTATCGAGTGGTGCAAGAAAAATAACATGCCATCTGTTATTGCAACTCCCATTAAAAAGTTACGTAAGAATATTGCTGCATATAAAGTCGCATATGATCACCCGACAGCACATCGAACCAGCAATATGGTTGACAGCCTGATGCAAAGAATGGATCGCCACCTGTTTAGCACCCAATATTTTCATGGATCAATGGCTGCAGCCGAGCTGAGTATTAGAGGCTGGACGCTTATCCAAAATTTTGCCCCCTACAATCCACGAACAGTAAAAAAGCTAAATGGCTTTAAAAGCCCGGCTGAACGGTTAAATCAATTTAGATATCATGATAACTGGTTACATAATCTTTTCATTTCGGCTTCTTTGGGAGGGTATCGCAGTCCTCCCCAAAATCCGATATAATGAGGATAAATTCTCAATAAATCATTTGTCTTCCGCTCCGCCGGCTACAACAAATTTGTATGCAGAGCGATCACAAAACCATCTCAAGATGTCTCTATTGTAGATAATAATCAAAGCTATTGCTGTCAGTATTACATTAAAAAGGAATATGGTGTGAGTTCCGAATGCAACCAGCACTGCTGTAGCCTTTGAATGCCCGATAATCATCAACGGCACCACCCATCCCAATTCGTGGCTTCCGATATTCAGGATTCCCTTTATTGGTAAAACAGTTATCGGCCACAACATAAGAAAGACAAAAAAAATGTCGGAAAAAAGTAATCCGGAATTTAAGGTCTTAGCTGCAGCTACAAGAACAAAATACGTGACCAGCCAGATGAGGAGTGTCAAAAAAGATAGAACCAGAATCGAATCAAACGCAATAAACTCGGATAAATGGATACGCATTGCTATCAGGAATTTGTTAAGTCGGCTCAATATGTTAAATTTATTTATAAACGCGCTTTCGGAAATTTTTTTGAAAAATTTGTCCGAATAAACAAAAAAGCCCGCAAAGACTAAAAGAATAACGCTGATGCCAATCAGACATTCCATAATTGTCCACAACATTGTCGAAAAACAGACAATCTTTGATTTAAATAAAAATAGCAATGCGAAAAGTATTGCCGATAAGGCAAAATCGATTGTTCGTAGAGTAAAAAGGGAACTAACGCTTTTTGAATAATTAATGTTCATTACTTTTTTAAACAAATAAAGGATCGATACTTCACCAAGTCCGGCAGGCAGGATGTTGTTCAGTATGGCGTGACCCCCTTGTATACCGATTGTTCTCCCGAAAAATCTGTTTTCAATTCCCAGTATATACTTGAATCGGATTGCCTTTAACATAATCTGAACCCAGTAAAAAGAAACACCGGCAATAATCCATTTGGATGAGGCATTCCTCAGCACTTCCATTAAGTTAGAGATATCCAGTTTTGTGAGGAAGTATATGAAGATAGTGCTGGAAATACATATCACAAATATAATCTTGGACTTCTTCACTTTACTCAAAGCCGTTTAATACGTTATAGGAGACTTCATGCCCTACCCAAATGAGTGTCTTTTACGTTTTATTATCCCTTTTTAGGGCCAATTCCAATTTTGAGATGGAAAAGGATGTCTCCTTTACTTTTGGGGATTGACATATTCTTAAACAATATGTCTTCAGCGACCATACAGACCAATATTATACCGCATAACATCTGTATACTTGTAGAGTTTTGCGGATGAAACTACCTGATCATTAGGAATATCTACTAAAACTGCCGTATTTGCTGAAACCATGACATTATCCCCTATTCTCACCCCTGCGTCCACATAGACATTACCACATAAAATGGTCCCTGAACCGATAATGATAGGACTTTTACGACTTCTTAAAGAATAGTCCTTTGTCCCATGGGTGATTAGATTGTGAGAATTGGCAACGAGCGTTACATTTGTCCCCAAAGCAGAATTGTCGCCAATCGTTATTCCACCGTCAGCGCCTAATATGCAGCCTCTGTTTATTATTATATTTCTACCTAACTCAAGCCCATATGAGCCGGTAATGTGAACGCCTCTCTGAATAGCTACAAAACCGTCAACACTCTTAGCAAAGATTTTGAGATATACGAACCTAAAATAAAGTCCACCAATCCCAGGCAGGTGCTTAAGTATACACCAAATATATTCATCACATATTCTAGTGATTAGTTCTCTAAAGGATAAACTGGACAAGACCTGGCTCATCTTTTGACTAATTAGCGACACTAAACTATTTCCTTAACACAGTCCATTATACTGCCAATATTAGTTAGACGGAAAATTTGGTCGTCACTAAATTCAACTGCAAATTCCTCCTCCAGTGCAAATACGAGTTTCATATGCCGCAAAGAGTCCCAGTTCGACACAGTATCGGGGTTAGTGTCATTGTTTATATCAGATTGACCAAGTTCCAATACAGCTGCCATTATTTTCTTAATCTTCTCTTCCATATCTCTGCTCTCGTGCTCTTGAGGAGTTAACTTCATAGGACATTATATCTTCGATTAGAATCGAGGGTATCCCATTACCCAACGGTATCGGGAGAAGGTTCCTCAGAAATGTTATCTGCCCCCCACATCCATAATTCTGCTTGCAATCCTAACCACATAGTCTTTCGTCGCTAATGCCTCTTTACTGATCAATTTCAGAATCAATTTGTTTGAAATATTCCGGCTCCGTTTTAATGCCTTGCCTCAAATCATATTCAAAATACTTACCATCGGAATTAGGCGCAGGTTTCAATTCTCTAAAGCCATGTCTACTGTAAAAATGCTCCACCTGTGCATTTTTGGGCGTTGCATGATATTCACCAACAGCCACATCGCAGCCTCTTTTCATCGCTAATTTCAGGGCCTGAACAATAAACGCATCCTCAACACCTCTTCCCAACACCCGACAGGAAAGCAAAAAGGTATCAAAGACAGCCTTTTTCCCTTCGTACTTGAGTATACAAGTGCCAACAATCCCGGAATCGCCGAATCTGTCGGAAAGTCTGAGAAAAATTACGTCTGATCCGTTTCTGGCAGTAAAAGACATGATGTCTGCTTCATTATAGCGGCGAGTGGTGAGGTTAAACTGGTTGGTTTTCTGTGTTTGCTGTGCAATACGTGGAATGGCAAATTCATCGGCAAAACATACTTCAACAACCATTCCAAGGGATTTATAATAACTCTCCATGTCGGTAATATCGGTCATGAGCTTTTTTCTGCCGGTTTCTGCCTTGTACATAGCTCCGCGTTTTCTGTCTTCTTCAGAAATCGTTACCGTATCAAACAAACCGCATGAAGATAAAATATGCCTGTATTCTATAGCCTTTTGTTTTGGCAAGTGAATGGTCTCGACTTCAGGCAAAACATCGCGTATAAGGTTGATCTCAAATTCGCTGTCATCAACAAACACCATGCTGTCCAAGCCAATATTCAAGTCAAGTGCGATCTGGCGAAGATTCGCAGCCTTATCATTCCAATTTATCTGCGCCGTGGCAATGTGCTCCTCCTTCAGCGCCATGCCAGGATGATTTTGGAAAACATCCCATACATCCTGCTGGTTGTTTTTGCTGCAGAGAGCAATAATAATGCCCCTATTATACAAATTAACAACCTCCTGCTGAAAATCGTAAAAGGCTGAGCCAGGGTAAGTTTTGCCGAGTTTGATGCCAGGTAAACCCTCTTCAGCTACAATCCCACCCCAAAGTGTATCATCACAATCAAGCACTAAACATTTTTTGTTTTTACCTTTAATTGCAGCAATGAATTTAATATTTTCAAAGGCGATTTCTTGCAAGGCCTCTCTTGAATAAGGAGCTTTTCCGATATGCCAGTAACGCTGATCGTAATAATGATTTGAGCCGATTCGTGAACAACAGATATTTAAGTCAACAAAATAACCATTTTTTTTTGATTGCAACAAGTTTATTATATAATCATTAATTTTTCGAATGGAATTATATTGACCATTCATTTCTTGTCTGTCCAATATTCCAAAGGCAGTTTCTGTTGGATATTCAATACCTTGAAAAAGGATCTTTGCATTGGTTTGTTTGCAGATCCCATCAACAACAGATGCTACGAACTTTTGAACACGACTGATTTCATTTTGTATCATTTCATTGGATAACGCAGCAAAATTACGGGACAAATCCCAGGAAACATTCTCAATTCTCATGAATATCAAAATGAAATCTGGATCTTTTCTAAAAATATTTCCATGCCCTGCAACTGCTTCTTGGAAAATATTATCATATTCACCAAAATGAACTTTGGCATTAAAGCCAATCTGAAAAGCAAAATGACGCAGAAAGGGCTCAATCGGTTCAATCATTATATTGCGCAGAACCACAATATTAAGTTCCGGCAATTCTTCTATGGACGGGTCGTTAAGTATTTGCTGAATTTGCAATAAAGATAGTCTTTCCAATTTTTCTAACCTGTAAAATATAATAAATTGATTTGCCGAGAAAAAAAGTAAGCTATTTTTCTCATTCACAATAACTTAATGCAATAAATGGTTATGTTACAATGAATGCTGCCACTTTGGGAACATATTCACCATCTTTGGCTTCATACGCCAATTCTTCAATATAGTCAATTGTTTTAAAGCCCGCTGAATTCAGTTGCTCAATAACATCTTCAGGTTTCCAATAGAGGTAGATATGATCTGCATTTGGAGCTGTTAAGGCCGCAGTAATAAACCCATACCCGCCTGGAAGCAGGAGGTTTCTGAGGTGATTCAAGTAATTTTGTGGATCTGCAAGATGTTCTAAAACCTCTACGGATTGGATAAAATTTAGCGGTTCGAGTTTTGCACCAATTATATTCACATCCATTACAGTAAACGATTCATCAAATCCCCAAGCTTCAATATTGTTTTTTGTAAATTTTCTTGAAAAAGGACTTATATCTATCCCATATCCAGTGGCATTTTTGACATGTCTAAGAACTTGAACCGAATAAAAACCGGTCCCTGTGCCAACATCATAGAATCTTTTATCTTCTTTATTGTCGAAAAGTGGAATGAACTTTTTTAGATAATAAAGATATTGTTTAAAGTGATGTCGCCATATAAAATGAGACACAAAGATGCCAGGCAGATAAAGCTTCATCATATAGTCTTCATTCATATAAAAATTCTTACAAGCATCTTCATAAGTAACATTTTCATAACATAATTTTTTATTAAATTTATTTTGCAGACGCATTGCATCAATAGCAAAATTTCGATATCCATGAACAGCATCAAAATAGAGATTTTCATTAGTGCCAAATAATTTTTCAAGGTGTATATCAAATTCGCATACTATTTTTTCTCCAAACTCTGACTTTATTTTTTCAAAATTTTTCTTGAATAAACCTGCTTTTTCAAATAATACTTTTTCAAATAATTTAACACATTTATGATCCATGATGTGACTCCTTAATTTTAAAAACGCATACAGCCTTTCCTGAGACGCAAATTTCTTCATCCGACTTTTTTGAGGCTTTCAATTCCAGAATGACTGATCCCAAGGATTTAATTACTCTTTTAACTGTTACTGAATATTGTACCTGATCTCCAACATAAACAGGTCTATAAAAATCTAAATTCAAATTGCCAATTACGGTATTTTCACCAGGCATTTCCAAACCCAGGATTCGAGAAAACTGGAGAGATAAGCAAAAGCCATGGACTACGAGATTGTCAAATCCTTTTTCTGTTGAAAAGTTTTTGTCTATATGAATACCTGCGGTGTCCTGCGAAAAACTTATAAAGTCTACAACTTTTTTTTTGTCAAACAACACCGTTTCTGAATACGAATCGCCAACGTTTATTTCATCTATAGCCAAAAGTGCCATAAATCCTTACTCCTTTTTGTACCCAAAAGCAAAAAGCAGCTTGCTGATAGTCAGCATGTCAAGAAATACCAAAGCCATGTTTCCAGCTATATTTCGTTTTCGGGCCGGATGGTAGTCGCAAGAAGAACATAATTCAAACCCTTGTTTGCCTTTTGCAACTTTCCGGCGATAGGCCTGCATTTGTCGTGAATTCCATATATCAAAAATATCTTCATTATTGGCATCCCCGATGGGATAGTTGCACCCGATATCATGGGCGCATATGGGAATTGTTCCGTCAGATTTCACAATAAGCCAGTTCCATGGTCGATCACACACAATCTGCTTATAACGGGCTCCTGTTTCATGTTTTACCACTTTATTGTACTGATCAGACCAATCCACCATTGGTTTAACAAAAACATTGGCATTTGGATGCTTCATCCATCTATTCTTGAACAATTGAACCTCTGATCGGTTCTCATCCATCTCAATCATCTGAATGGTTACCATCATCCTACTGCTTTTAGTCCTGTGCAGGGTGAGAAACCTGTCTGCATTTGCCTCAACAACCTCGAATCGTCCACCTACCCTGATTTTTTCGTAAGTTTCCTTGGTTGCGCCGTCAATAGCTATTACAAGCGCATCAAGAGGACTTTCAAGGAGGCCCTTGGCCGTTTTTTCTTTGAGCAGCATGCCATTTGTTGAGAGCCATGTCCCGATACCCTTTTTAGAACAATATTTGATCATCTCAATAATATTATGATTCAATAAAGGTTCTCCACTGGCATGCAGGATTATCAGTTCCGTCCATCCGGCAACCTGATCGACAACCTTTGTGAACAAATCCATATCCATATCTTTTTCAACTTTGACGTGCTTGCGCGCGCACATTATGCATCTCATGTTGCACCGGCTGGTCGTCTCAATTTCAATTATGTTGGGAAATCCCTTGGTCTTGAGTCTTTTATATAAGAAATCCGTTAACAGGTTCCAGCGGTTCCGGAATCCTTTTATCGAAAACATGTTGCCGTTGAACATCAAAGATAATCTTAGAAATCTCTGGATTTTTCCCACTTCTATCCCCGGTAGCAGTAAATCCAAAGTATTACAAGTTTTCTAATTATCAAGCTTAACATTTGCCAGCCATTTTCATTTTTGCTCACCAGAATTTCTGCTCTGCATGCTTTACACCGGGCGTCAGATCAATTTTTCTCCAGAAGAAAGGAATTTATAATCAACGCGTCTAGTCCGCAGGTTGCAAAAGTTCTGAGGGCATCTTCCGGAGAACAGACAATGGGCTCCCCTTTGCGGTTAAAGGATGTATTCAGTACCACGGGGACGCCAGTTAATTTATCAAATACATTTATTAAATCATAAAACATGGGGTTTGCCTCACGACTTACCGTCTGAAGTCTACCGCTGCCGTCCTTGTGCACTACTGCCGGGATTATTTCCCGTTTATCATCCTTTATCTGATAAACCTGCTCCATAAAAGGTACTTCATGGAAACCGTCTGGAACCAAAAAGTAATCTTTTACTTTTTCAGCCAAGACCGCAGGAGCAAACGGCCTGAAGGCTTCCCTGTACTTAACCACCCGGTTGATTCTGTCCTTCATATCCTTATTTCTTGGATCAGCCAAGATTGATCGATTCCCCAATGCACGCGCTCCAAATTCCATCCTTCCCTGAAACCAACCGATAATTTTGTCACCAAAGACTAATCTGGCGGCCGTGGTGGCCGGATCTTCAATTTTTCGATATGTCAACTGATATCCCTTCAAAACACCTTCAACATATTTATCCGACCACGATGGACCAAGAAAAGGCCCTTCGGTGCAATTTAGATGGAACTTCTCTTTTAGCATTAGCCAATTTGCATAAAGCGCTGCCCCAATGCTGTTGCCATTGTCATCCGGAGCAAATGGAATATAGACTCTCTTAAACGGGAGGCGAGACAACACTTTCCCATTAAATACGGAATTCATAATACAGCCGCCCGAGAGGCACAGGTTGTCAGCGTCTGTCTTTTCATATAAAAAATCAAGGCAATGAAACATTATTTCTTCGGTAATATGTTGAATTGAGGCGGCAATATCGCAGTGGCGATCAGTTATTTCCTCATCCGGTTTCCGTGAAGGGCCTAAAAGATCGACCAGTTTCCGGCTATATAACCCCTTTGTCTCAAAGGAAAAATGATTAAAGTACGACAGATTCAGCTTAAATTCACCCTCAGGCATCTTTCTGACAAGTTTATCGAATCTATCTGAGTATCTTTTATAGTTGCCGTATGCCGAAAGCCCCATAATCTTCCATTCATCCTTATGGGGCCGATAGCCTAGATATTCAGTAATTGCCGCGTATATGGCGCCGATTGAATCCGGAAAGTACAATTCCTTGATAGTTTCTATTCCTTTTGATGATGCGGTTTTCCAGGTTGTTGTCGCATGTTCTCCATAGTGGTCGGCGGTAAATATCGATGCCGAATCAAACAGTGACATTAAAAACGCCAGGGCAGCATGGGCATCATGATGATTTACAAAACATATTTTCAGCCTTTTGTTGCCTAATTGAAATTCCTGGAAAGTAGGCCCGAGGCCGGTCGCTTCCATATTATTTAAAACCCGGTTCGCAACCGAATAAAACCAGTCCCCCGGAAATCGTGACCGGTCTGAAAATTTGCCCTGATATTTAACCGACAGGTTAATAGCCGGATTCCACCCCACGGCAATGCAGTCAAGATCCTTCCAATCGATGCCTCCCATTTTCAAGCAATACTCGGCGGCAAGTTGAGGGAATCCGCGCTTGTATTTCTCTCTTGCAAATCTTTCTTCCGACGCCGCCGCAACAAGTTCGTCCCCCAAAACAAGCGCTGCTGAGGAAGTTATTCCGGACTGGTGAATTCCTAATGTTTTCATCTTATGCCTTTATTTGGTTGAAATTGGTATTTAAGTAAACGTTCAATTTTATGTTTATTCGGTCAGGGGTTGCCAAAACACCGGGAAAAACATGGCAGCGTCAGCAGTTCATCCATCCGCACAAAACCGAATTCCAATGACAGGAGCGTTTCGATGAAAGAGGCGTAATATTCATTGATATTTTTGCCGCATCTGTTTTCATACCAGAGCCATTTGATCGGGGAAATTCTTTGTCCGGCTCGTGTCAAAGGGATTGATTCAAAAGAATGCGCATAATAAATCACAGGCTCCTCAACCGGTAACCTGCAAAATAGACTTGCCATAATGGCTTTCTTATTAAGAACCAGAAGGTAAGGCCCCCCCATGGGTATTTTCAAAACAGGAGTTCTTGAAACAGGGAAAACACGAAGTTTGCCTTCCTCTGCCATTTTTGTTATTTGAGAAAAACATCGCCTGTGATTTAAGCTATTGGTAACAAAAGAACTATCATACTCGAAAAAATCGGATAATATATTGAGTGCTGCCTCATTTATTCCAAAAGACGGCGCCCGATATCCCTTGAACCTAATTCCCAGCTTTTCTCCGGATTCAGCGGATCTCTGGACCTCCAGTCTCAATTCATCATGTGATAGATGATCTAATATGCCTGACCCTCTCGGCCTTTTATCTGAAGAATGATAATGTGAATAACCGTGGGAGGCGATTTCATGACCCTCGTCAATGATACGTAATATTAGATGAGGGTGTTTATCTATGGCTTCGGCAGTTGCAAAAAAAGTACCCCGGATGTTGTAGCGGGCAAAAATATCGACAAAAAATTTAGCCGCTAATGCACCGCCAGGGAAGGATTCCTCAACGTCAACGGTAAAGCAAAAAATATGTGATGGGACATTATGCAAAAACGCTACCACTAACCATTTGGTTTAATGCCCTCGCGTGTATTCATCTATGGTTCATTTATCTGATCTTATGGCTTCAATTCTTTCCTGAAAAGAAATTTCAAAATTAATCAGCGCAACTTCCTGGGTCAACCGGTCGATTTGCAATCTCTGTTTTCTCAGGTTAACGAATAGAAAAAAAATCAAAATGATGAAAAAAAAGGACGAACTCATTAAAAGGAAGTTCGTAAAATTAATCATAGATAAATAAGACATGATTTTACGGAGAGGGACTCTGAAGTTGGACAAGATGCCGATAATTATCCAAAATAACAACCAGAGACTCCCGCTACCCAGGCTTAGCACCCTTCGATTCATTAAAACGATGGACACACAAGACATGCAAACACACAAAACCATTACAAGTAGTGAATTAGTGTATATCATCGTTTCTTCCCCCTGTTCCACCTATTTAAAGATAAATAGATAGCAATCAATATATTTACTCCATACTTGATATTACCCTTATAAGAGTTACCACTCTTACGAGGTTTTACGTCAACCGGAATTTCAGCGATTCTCAACCCTTCTGATGAAAAACCTATAAACATCTCAGTAGCATTATACTGGGCGTTGTAGTACTCATCAAATATGTGCATAACTCTTTTCAGACTTGAGACCCTGTAAGCCCGAAATCCGCATAGGTAATCCGAAACCTTATAGCCCGTAATCCAGCGGATAATTCCATTGAAAACCGGTAAAAAGAGCTTCCGCAGCAAAGGATACTCTTCATTACTACCGATCCGCCTCGAGCCGACCACAACATCAATCTTCGGACGTTCATTCAGGTAATCTACAAATTGGGGTATCTGACGCGGGTCATGCTGGCCGTCTCCGTCAATATGAACAATAATGTCAGCTCCTGCCATCATCGCCCCTTTTATGCCGCTGACAAAAGCTATGCCCTGCCCCAGGTTTATGGGATGATCTATTACAAGAGCCCCGAGCTCGCGGGCCAATTCACCCGAACCGTCGCTTGAACCGTCATTCACCACAACTACCTCATACCCTTTTGGTATTAGATCCAAGACTTCCGGAAGATTATCCCGTTCATTTAGCACTTCCATTGTTACAAAATAGCTCATAACAGAATTAGTTCGTGTCCTTTGCCCGGTATTCAGGGAAAAAATCGGATAAACCTTCGCCGCAGAATCTCTGCTTAGCAGAAACCAGCAAGTCATATGCTGTGGGGTCGTGTATAATTTCGCTCACATAAAAACTTCTTCTGGATGATGAAAATGATGCCTTAAAAAATTCAACACTACCTCTCCCCCCATGAAAATCGTAGGTATGGGCACCTGATTTCCTGCACCAAAGAATCACCTTATGAAAGAGAAGATTATTGACTTGGTATTTCCAGTAGTCGGGGAGCGTAGCAGTAAGATAGTCATAAGCGATCCCGCTTTTATCAATTAAACATATGGTGCCGCCAATCATTTTCTTTTCAAAAGTGACAGCAAAAAGGACAACCCTTTCCTGCAAGGCATTTATCAGGTCTTCAAGAAATTTTTCCGAAAATAGATAGTGACCGGGAGCGTTTTTCCGGGTCATTTCGCTGTCATATATAATATAGAAGTCACGAAGAAAATCTGATGGCTGAGCAACAGCCACTTCAACAGGATACGTTTTTCCCTTTTTTATAGCTGTTCGGCAGCGTCCCTTGTACCCGGCCCAGATATCCTCTTCAGAAAGAGTCAGATCAACATAAATAGTTTCCCTGTTGTACTTGACAGGGAGATTATCCTGAAAACACAAATAATTCCTTATGTTCGGGTCAAATCTTACAAATTCGCTGACAATTTGACTGCGTTGGCAGTATTGATGGAAACTATCAAGAAAATCCATAACTAGCGATCCATCCGGTTTATCTTCCGGATCGCACAAGCACACTACTGGCCCGCCATAATACCATGAAGAGACAAGGTCGTAATATTGCGTCAGATCGATATCACATCTCTCAGAAAATGGAAGTCTATCAAGAGACCTCTTGAAATAGGGGTAGTAAATGAAATTATCTTCATTACCAAAAACAAACAACTCCGCATCATTCTGGTAGTGTCCCTCCAGCACTTTTATGTATTCTGGTGAATGGTAGACTCCCTTTTGATTCAACCGGTCATAATAAGATTTCCATAAGGTAAAATCAGGTTCTGATGTATGAAAAATTTTTACTTCCCAGGACATAGTTACTCTTGATTAGCCACCCCAATGAAATAGTCCCGATTGGCCGGGAATTTCACGGGGCAGGCAGATGCACCCCAGTTAAATAGGTAATTCATTTAACGGGGCAGGCACAGACAGACACAACGTCAAATAAAATTATCACTGAGCAAAATTTTTTGTGCACATAAGTATCTAATTTCTATTTAGAATTCCTTAAGTACATCAATGATCCGATCCAAATCCTGTTTAGTTAGGCCCGGATGATTGGGCAGCCCCAAGACTTTACCTACTACGGATTCAGCATTGGGTAGATTCACATGAGAATAATCCAAGTCAATCTTTTTCAAGACATTCTGCCTATAAAGAGGCTCCTGATATCTTTGTCTGAAGCCGATTTCATTATTCTTCAAGTGCTCCTTGAGTTCGTCAATGGTTTTCCCTGACTCGGGCCTGACCATTACCGGGCACCAGAAATAGGTGTGCCTGACGCTATTACTGGCAACTGGCACCTCTGCCCAGGACAGTGCACGAATCCTTTCCAAAATGTATTCCGAATTTTCAATACGTTTCTTATTGAGGTCATCAAGCTTCTTCAACTGGACGAGCCCCATTGCCGCCTCTATCTCAGTCATACGGTTGTTGTAACCCAAACGTTCGTGGACATCAGGACTGCTCATTCCATGGTTGCGGATAATACGAGCCTCTTCAGCTACATGAGGATCGTTGGTCGTTATCATACCACCTTCGCCGGTTGTCATGTGTTTTGTGGCAAAAAAGGAAAAAGTACCTGCTTTCCCCAACCCGCCTACTTTTTTGCCATTGTATTCAGTGCCGTGAGCTTGCGCACAATCCTCGATGACCGGAATGCCGTACTTTCCGGACAGGGATATGAAACCTGCCATTTTGGCAGCGCAGCCGAAAAGATGAACCGGAATGATTGCTTTTGTTTTGGGTGAGATGTATTTTTCCGTGCTTTCATGGGAAAGACAAAGGTCATCCAAATCAATGTCCGCAAAGACCGGAACCGCGCCCACATACAGGACAGAGGAAATCGTTGCAAAAAATGTAAGCGGAGGCACAATGACTTCATCACCTTTGCCTATACCGATTGCCTCCAATGCGATGTGCAAGGCCGCTGTTCCGCTATTTACTGCGACAGCATGTCTAACTCCGATATAATCAGCAAATCGCCGTTCAAATTCTGCTACTTTGTCACCCGATACGTAAGAACCGCTTAAAAGCACCTCCCGAATTGCCGCCACTTCCTCTTCGCCAACAAAGGGTTTCGCCACCTTAATGAATTTGGTTGTCACTATTCTCTTCCTATCCTCCCCATGCGTACGACGGGGCATCTAACACCCTGCCTAAAAAGACCCGTGCGTCCCCCTGTCAAGAACCCGGTTGATCGGTCGAACGTTAAACATAATCGTAAGAGCTGTTCCGGTATTTTTCAGCATCCCAATCCCAATCCAGGGTCTTCAGTTTTTCGATCAACTCCCCAATCCCCCCCTCGACCGTATGCTTAGCTTTCCACCCGATAACGTTTTTCAGCTTCTGACAGTTGATCCGGTAATCGCGTCTGTCCGTATCCTGCCCTTTCAAGAAATTGATTTCAGTCTTCGGCAGCTTAGACTTTACGATTTCCGCGATTTCTCTGACAGTCATGTTATTAGATTCTTCTCCCAGGTGGAAGATCTTACCCTCCCTCATGAAACGGGGGGCTTCCAAGGTATCGACAAAAGCCGTTGCGACGTCCCGCACATGGATGAGGGAACGATATTGTAACCCGTCGCCGTAGATGGTGATTTCTCGATCCTTCCAGGCCTTGTACACAAACAGGTTCGTGACAAGATCGAGCCTTGGCCTGTATGACCAACCGAATGCGGTTGTCAGCCTGAGGATCGTGGGATGAAAATGGGAAATCTCCTTGCCTTTTTCCAGGAGAATTTCTTCCGACCGCAATTTAGCGTGGGCATACGGAGATATAGGGTTGATAGGTGTTTCTTCCCTCACCTCGTCATAAAGGCCCCTCACGTTTCCATAGACAGAGCAAGAGGAAGCGAAAAGGAAGTCCCGCACCAGATCCAACTCCGGATCGGTGCAACAATTTACAATGGTTCTGGTACTTTCCACATTTATTGAGAAATGTGCCTTATGGTTGCTGCTACAGGCAAATTCGCCAACGATACCTGCAAGGTGAATAATAGCATCCACTCCTTCCAGCGCATAAATAATATCCCTTGAATTCCTGCAGTCCCCTTCAATTATCTCTATTTGATCGAGAAATGGTTCTAAAGATTCTTTTCCCCAGTAAAAAGTATCGAAAACGACTGGCGTGTGACCTCTTCGCAATAGTTCTTCAACCACGCAACATCCAATATATCCAGCACCACCTGTAACCAAAACTCTCATTTTAACTCCTTATGCCTTCGTACTCTTAGTGTCTTCGTGGTTAACAGTTTTTCGCCGTAAGCGTTTTGCCTGCCCGAAGGACATCCTATATTGTTCCAGCCCCGCCGAAACCGTGGAAAAAAAGGCCAACGGGGATACAATCACTTCATCCTCCAAGCGGTCTCCAATAGCGCTAATCCCACATGCAGGGCAGCGGTCCCGCTGTTGCCCCCCACCTCATACTTCGTCCCGTGGCAGGCAGCAAATTTCTCTTCAAATTCCCGCACCCGTTTTCCACTGACATAACTACCGAATAACAACATCTCTTTACCCGCATTAACTTCATCGTTCCCTACAAACGGTTGGGCTACTTTAATCATGTTTATTTTCTTACGTTCCCATCGGCATTGGGTCATCCTGAAAGAATAACATAAAATCGGAGTCTTTTGCTTTTCGGTGTTGTTTTGAGCTTATTCTTAATCCAAATGATCACATTCTTTATTTTCCCTCGTTATTTTTCTCAGGTCATTGATCGACATGATATAAATACCACTTGTAATAATTTGCCACTAAACGGAAGCGTTCCTTAAATTCTTTCGTTTTTACGAGCCGGTTTTTTTGCTTCTTGAGAAGGAGGACATACCTGGCGTTATACTCTTTAATCAGGTGGAAAAATGTTCTGAAATTTCCTTTTAATATGGAAGATACAACGGCGCGGCCGTCTTCGTATTCACGTTTTGCCGTGTCAATCGGGGCAGAGGTAATGTGATGGGGCAAGGCCGAAAAGGTGATGTAATTATTGCTGAAAACCGTTACCGGGAAATAACGCTGGTTGGCGGTAAAAACCCTGCTGCCCTGGGGAAGTTTTGATCTGAGAACATTGATCAGTTCCGATGACATGATTTTTTGCCAATGCCTGGGGGATTGGCGGGGAATATATGCTTTTTTCGCAATGTGGCGTGCATCATTGAAATAATATGCGCCCATGAAAACCAGCAAACAAAAGGGCATCATTTGCGCGATATTTTTTAACGCTTTTCCATGAAGATCCTTTAGGGGCAAACGCTGAAAAAGGTAACCCAGAAATTCAAAGAAAAGAAAAACCAGGAGTAAAAAGCTGAGCTTTAAAAAGGGATACCAGGCGCCTAACCGGTGGAGTTGGGGTAAGGTCAAATATTGTTCGGCATAGGTGACAAAATAGGGATTGAAGAGAAATAGTGGGGGTGTTAACACCCCGGCGACAAAGAGGATTAAAAACTTTTCTTCTTTGACTAAAAAATAGAGCAGCGGCATCCCAAAAAAACCAATATAAAAAATCCAAAGATAGGCTGCGAAAACGTTGACTTTATACATGTATAAATTGCCGGGAAGAGGCTCCAGAAATCTATACTGCCGGTATCCCTTCCAGAATGACGCAATCCGGTCACCTTCACCTACTAACGCTGTATATTGCGATTGGGAAGTCATTTTTGCCACATAAAGGTAGGGGATATTAATGAGTACTGTGAGTATCCCCAATAAAAGAAGGGCTTTTAGAAAGCGAGGGTCTTTTCGGAAGGGAATAATTGATATGAAAAAGAATACCGAAAATGTCAATGCATAGATGAGGATGGCCTGGCCGTGAATGGAAAACAGGCAAAAAGACCCCAATGCCGTTACCAAATATAGTCTTTTATTGCGTGTTTTTATAAACAAGGCTAAGACTGAGAATTGCATAAATACCAGGGAAGGGGTCACCCAGGAGGGAAGCACGATGTTGCCCACAAGGAGTCCTGTATCAATGACGGAAATCAGTGTCCCCCGGATTCCTGATCGGAACAGGAAAAAAATAAAGAGGATCGCAGTAAAAATAGCGGGCCGCAAATTGTTCGTCAGGATTTTGACAAAAGTGTAAACCGATGCCATCATAAAGATAAGCATCAACCCAGAAAAATAATTCCAGAGATAGATTACGTCAACGTTTCCCCCGCGTGCAATAAACGCCAGGAAAAGTGTCCAGGAATTGTACCCGTAATAGTGACTGATGAACGGATGATCGATAATGGGGCTGTATGGCGAGATTGTTTGGTTCTCGGCAAGTTTCCTGACCCCGGATAAAATCTCCGCAGTATCCGACGGTTTCAGCGATATCCCGATTATCCATAAAAAGGACAAAAGGAGTAACAAAAATAGGATAAAGGCATGGTAACCCCAGGGAAACGTTTTCAACCAATTTTGATATAAGTTTGGCGTGTTCCCTTTGCGTATTTTTGCAATTAAGAGAATTACAATGACAATGTTATATAAAACGAAAATAAGCCAGAAGGGAAAGAAAATCAGGTATGCCAGGAAGGCCAGGGGTGAGAAAATCACGATAGACAAAAAAAGCGATTTGGCAAAGAGGTCCACCACGTCCGTACTTTGTTGATTTTCATTTTCAATGGTTCGAAGTAGTAAAAATCCCGGCAAAATCCCATAGCAGAAAAAAGAAATGAGAAGAGACGGCAAACCCGTGCCCGGGAACAACTTAAAATAGTGTGCTGCGGCCATGCCCAGGAGAACCAAGTGTATCTTTGCATAACCGGGAAGGCGTGGGAAAAACTGTTGCATACTTAAATTTTTAATATCCATACAAACATCTATATTTTCAATTTGAATAAGCGAAACGCAAACATTTTAAAATAAAAGACAAAGAAAACAAAGGAGGCGGCTGTTGCAGCGGCGGCCCCATACATACCGTAAATCGGGATAAGTATTAAATTAAGGATTAAATTGGTCCCGCACAGCAATAGAATAAACAACGATTGATACCCGGGGTACCCCCCCTGTACCATCAGTCCACTAAAGGGG
>Ga0114922_10000936_pt1 | contig 27904 bp, 21 predicted proteins | sample AartaG_FD_100975 | JGI IMG/M metagenome (GOLD analysis project Ga0114922, IMG submission 100975) | Deep subsurface microbial communities from Aarhus Bay to uncover new lineages of life (NeLLi) - Aarhus_00045 metaG | ecosystem: Environmental > Aquatic > Marine > Oceanic > Sediment | place... | reverse complement strand
AGATTGTTTCTTTCATCACTGGAAAGTCTATGTAGAATATCAAGTATTTCCCGATCCGGAGCAGCGAGTTCGGGTTTGTCTTTAAATGACATGAGTGTCCCGTCGTAATCTAAAAGAAGGAGTCTCATGTGAGAATCATGGTATTTCGATAATAATATATCCTGTCTTTCTTGATTTAATTGTTTCGATCGTAAGTTCTCCTGACTCGTAGTTACTTGATCCAGTTTCTCTAAGAAATCCTTTGCCCAGCTTTCGACATCATATTGTTTCAGCCTCATGTGCATTATTGTGTTCATTTTGGTTTGTTCTCTCGCCTCTATGTGCAGGGCAGTATTGATTGATTTGGCAATCTCATCGATGTTGTTGGGATTTACGATGACAGCTTCGCCGAGTTCACTTGCAGCCCCGGCAGTTTCGCTCAGGATGACGACTCCCCTATTATCTTTCCTGGTGGCAATGTATTCCTTTACAATGAGGTTCATGCCATCTCTGAGAGGTGTGACCAGGAGGATATCGGATAATCCATAAAGAGCCGTTAGACTTTTAAAATCAAATGATTGATAGAAGTACCAGATGGGAACCCAACCCATGGTTCCGTGTGTGCCGTTTATTTGACTCACGAGTTCGTCCACTTCTCGTTTTAAATCGAGATAGGCCCCAACGTAGGTTCTGGACGGGGCAACGATGAGGACGAGGGTGACTTTATCATTCCACTCGGGAAAGGTATCCAGAAAAGTGCCAAAGGCCTTTACCCGGTGTGGAATGCCTTTTGTATAATCGAGACGATCGACTGAGAGAATGACTCTTCTTGTCGCTTTCAATTTTTTTCTGAATTTATTTAATTTGACTTTTACAGCGGGGTCTTCCAATGAACGAGAATATCTCTCATAATCGATACCCATGGGAAATGCGTCGACTTTTACCTGTCTTTCATGAGTGATGATATTTCCAAGATTCGCATCTAAACGTAGAATACGTCTTGCACTGCTTAAGAAGTGCCTCACATAATCATAGGTATGAAAGCCCACTAAATCAGCACCTAATATTCCATTTAATATTTCTTCACGCCACGGAAGCAGCCTGAATATCTCAAAAGACGGGAAGGGAATATGAAGGAAAAAACCTGTCTTTGAATGGGGGAATTCATCTTTTACCATTTTAGGCAAGAGTAGTAGCTGGTAATCATGTATCCAGACTCTGTCTCCATCTTGCATAAAGGTTTTCAGGCTATTAAAAAACTTACGATTTACTGATTGATACCCTTCCCAGAATTCCCTGTTATACTCCGTCAGCATGGGAAAATGGTGAAAAAGCGGCCAGAGTGTTCTATTGCTGAAACAGTTGTAGTATAGATCTAATTCTTCCTCAGAGAGAAAAACGGGTATACAATTATATTTTTCATGAAGCTGTTTTTCAATATATTCGAAGTCACCATTATTGAGTTTTTCATTTTCGATACCACACCAACCGAGCCAGAGGCTATTTTCGTTTTTATGAACAGAATTTAGTCCTGTCGCGAGTCCACCGATGGTTGATTCAAATTTTAATTTATTCTTCTTGGCTATCTTGACAGGAAGACGGTTGGAGATGATAATCGTGCTTGGCATTGATTTATCCTCAAGAGTAAAGAATTTTGAATGAGATTGTGAATATGAGCATGTTTCAATATAATATATAAAATTCTCAGAGGGATGGCAAATATTTGTTAACTTTTTTTGATTTGTAATGGATCAACTGGTCAAGAAAGGACTGGTTACCAAGACACCGGGCGAACCCACGGCAAAGCGGGGAGGCCGTAAAAAATTCTATTATACCCTTACCGATTATGGGAAAGTGACTTTGAGGGCCACGTATGAACATCAAAAATCGTTATGGGACGGCATTACAGAATTTGCCTTTGAATGAGACAGAATGAAATGAGAATGGTCGATGGGAAATGGATTGAACCCAGGACTGCTCCATTTTCGGGTAAATATATGGAGTGGGATTTGAATTTATCGCCGGATGGAAGTTATCTGATATTCCATTCACGAATGGACGGCGGATATGGGAGAATGATCTCTATATCAGTTTTTGCAAGGAGGACGGCTCCTGGGCCAAGCCGATGAATATGGGAGAAAAGAGCCGCTTATATCACTGATCGAATCATGTCCACTATATCAAATTTTTCTCCAATCCTAACATTTTGAAACAAATCTCGTGGTTTTTCCGTACATTGATATGTTCCAAATTTTGAGGATCGAATAGAGGGAGATGAAATGAAATTATTATCCAGAGCTGAAGAATTCATATTACTTGCCATCTGGCAATTGCAAGAGAATGCATACTGTGTACCCATAAGGAGTAAAATATCAGAAATATCGGGAGAAGCGTGGTCTCTGGGTTCCATTTACATGCCATTGGACCGCCTTGTCAAAAAGGGGATGTTGGAATCGTATCTTTCCGACTCTACACCTGAGCGGGGGGGAAGGCACAAACGTATTTACAAACTCACGAAGGCAGGCAAGGAAGCTCTGTTCAGGGTGAAAGAAGTTGAATCGGCCATGTGGGCAGGTATTCCAAACGTGTCTTTTAAGACCGAGGGATAATGGAGAAATATCGACATAAAAAACCACCCATTTTTGCACAGTGGATATTGAGTTCGTTGCTACCAGATGAGCAATGGAAAACACCTCTCGGTGATTTTGAGGAGTTTTATCAAAGTCTTGTAAAAGAAAGAGGGGTATTCAAAGCAAAGTCATGGTATTGGGGTCAGATTCTTCATCTGGTGCCCCGGAAAATTATTCATTCGGTCTATTGGTGGTTCATGATGTTCAGGAACACCATTAAAATCGCATTACGAAATATCAGGAAGCACAAAGGGTATTCGTTTATCAATATTTTCGGTCTTGCTGTGGGAATGGCCTGTTGTCTTCTGATTCTCATTTGGGTAAAGTATGAATTCAGCTACGATCGATTTCATGAAAATCGAAATGAAATATATCGAACCTGGACCAGGACGGTCTATTCTGATGGACGAGAAGAGGTGTCTACGGGATCTTTTTATCCCCTGGCAAAGGTATTACGGGATGAATGCCCTGATGTGGTGAACGCCATACGGTGGAATGTTCAAACCAATGCCCTGATTACGTATCAAGAAAAGCGTTTCACCAATAACATCGTGGGTTTTGCAGATCCCGGTTTCTTTAAAATGTTTTCGTTTCCTTTTATCCAGGGCGCCCCTGAGACGGCACTGTATGATAAACTTTCTATTGTTATTTCTGAGGAAATGAGTCAAAAATATTTTGGGGCTGAAAATCCGATCGGTAAGATTCTGAACTTTAACAACCAAGTCGAGTTACAAGTGACGGGGGTCATTCAAGATGTACCCAAAAATTCCACGGCACAATTTGATTGTGTCATACCATTTGTTTTATCGTTTGGTCAAAATGGTGCAGAACCGGACCATTGGGGCGGAAATCCACTGACGACATTTGTGCTGCTTCATGAAAATGCGGACGCTGAAGATGTGAGTGAAAAAATTACAGAGACCGTATTAAAACACGTTCCCCTTCCTACCAATATGAAGGCATCAATGTATTTACAGCCTTTTGCCCGTATGCATCTTTACGATGTGAATGGGGGCGGTCTAATCCATTCGATTACCATATTCTCCATTATAGCTGTTTTTGTTTTGATCATTGCCTGCATGAATTTTATGAATTTGACCACGGCCAGGGCGGCCAACAGGGCCGGTGAAGTGGGCCTCAGGAAGGTCGTCGGTGCGAAGAAGGGAGATCTGATTAAGCAATTTTTGGGAGAATCGATCCTTATATCCTTGATAACACTGGTTTTTGCGGTGTTACTGGTATGTCTATTCTTGCCTTCCTTTAATGAACTTCTGAGCAAACAACTCCCTTTGAGCTTATTGCTCCATCCGATTATTATTGCTGGATTTCTTGCAATAGCCATAATCACAGGAATCCTGTCCGGCAGCTATCCCTCTTTATTCCTTTCATCTTTCCAACCGGTCAAAGTATTAAGAAGTACCTTGGGTTCGGGAGCAAAGAGTGCTTTACTCAGAAAGATACTCGTCGTGAGTCAGTTCACACTTTCTATATTCTTGATCATTGGTACTACATTCATTTATCGACAATTGCATTTTATTAAAAACAAAGATTTGGGATTTGCTAAGGAAAATATAGTTAATTTCTACATGGGAGGAGAAATAAGCAAACAATACGAAACCTTCCGAAGTGAGCTGTTGCGCAATCCAAATATATTGAATGTTACAAGAAGTTTGCAGCACCCCGCCTATATTGGTTCCTCAGTTCGTGCACTGGATTGGGAGGGGAAATCTTCTGAAGAAAATATAAGCATGAATTTCGAATATGTGGACTACGATTATATTGAAACATTCGGGATGGAAATGGTAGCAGGAAGGTCTTTTTCCCGGGAGTTCGCCACAGATTTAACAGAAGGATATATCGTAAATGAAGAGGCTGTTAAACTCATGGGTGTTGAATCACCCATAGGCAAGCGCCTATCGGTCTTTCGAAAGGAAGGCAGGATCATAGGCGTTGTAAAGAATTTTCATTTCCAGCCTTTCAATTTTTCCATACAACCTTTTGTCATTGGTGCTGATCCCAGTTGGGGAAAGAACCGGATGTTTATTAAGATTCGACCTGAGTTCACATCCGAGACTCTGAATTACATTGAGAATTTGTCAAAGAGATTCAGTCCAGATTTTCCTGTACTCCTTCGATTTTTTGCGGATGATGTGATGGATTGGAATTACAGTACGGAACAATTGATCAGCAAGATTGCAGGCTACTTTACTTTCCTGGCAATTCTCATTTCCTGTTTGGGTTTGTTCGGGCTCGCTTCATTCATGGCAGAACAACGGACCAAAGAAATCGGTATTCGTAAAGTTTTGGGTGCTTCAGAATCCACAGTGGTGTTCATGTTGTCCAAGGATTTTACAAAATGGGTGCTGGTTTCCAATCTCATTGCCTGGCCGGCCGCTTATTTCAGCGTGCAAAGATTATTGGAAAAATACGTCTATCGGATCCACATCGGCATTGACATTTTTATTCTCTCCGGCTTGGCGGCATTGGTCATTGCACTGCTGACGGTGAGTTTTCAGGCAATCCGTGCGGCACAAGCCGATCCGGTGGAATCTTTACGTTACGAGTAAAAAAGGTGAGCGGTAAGAAACGTGTAGCGAAAAATGAAGTAATCTGTGCATGAGTATTGAAGCAGACCAGGAGATCAGAGGATCAGTGGGCAGGTTATCAGTGTATCAGAGGATCAGGAGTAAGCACTTATCCGATATTCTTGTATCCTGATCTCCTGCCGACTGATTTTCTGATAATCTGATATGCTATTTCAAGGCCATTGAAGAAAGCTGATTAGCAAATCAGAGCATCAGTGAAAAAATGTCACTCAAATTGGGTTTTGGATTGTCCTGTTAGAGAAAGGCATTTATTATTTATGAAAACACGAAAACCTTGAAGAAAAATATTTATATCTTTTTATCGATTTGTCTGATTTTTTCTTATTTCGGTTGCCAAAAAAATATTCCGACGGCGCCTGAAAATCAGAATGAAATCGATTTTTTTATGACCTTTTACAATGTTCCGGGGGTGAGTATCGCAGTCATTAAAGATTTTAAAATCGACACACTCGAAGTTCACGGAGTTAAAGATGTTTTAACTCAGGAACCGGTAACGGTCCAAACACTTTTTCAAGCCGCATCCATAAGTAAATCGGTTTCTGCGATGGCCGCCCTGAGACTTGTGCAGGATGGAAAAATGAGTTTGGATGAAGATATCAATCAAACGCTTTCTTCCTGGCAACTACCGGAGAATGCATTTACGAGCAATGTAAGAGTCACACTCAAACACCTGCTAAGTCACACTGCCGGAACAACGGTTCACGGTTTTCGCGGTTACCGTTATTCCGAAGATCGTCCCACATTGGTCCAGGTATTAAACGGCACATCACCCGCTAATTCACCCCCCATCGTAGTCGATGTCACTCCTGGGACCATCTATCGATATTCCGGAGGAGGATTTTGTATTATGCAGCAGGCTGTCATCGATGTTGAGGATGATGATTTTCCGCAAATTTTGCAAGAAATCGTGTTAACGCCTCTGGCGATGCAAAGCAGTACATTTGAACAACCGCTGCCGCAACAGAGCCTGGGGAGAGCCGCTAAAGGGCATTATGATGATGAATCTTATGTGCCTGGAAATCATCACATTTATCCTGAAATGGCGGCGGCAGGGCTCTGGACGACACCTGCAGATCTGGCTTACTTCTTAATTGAAATACAGTTATCTTTGGAGGATCATTCAAACCAGGTGTTAAACAAAGCATTGACTGAACTCATGCTCACGCCTGTCCTCAGCGACGAATATGGATTAGGATTTGGCCTGATCGATATCAGTGGAGAGGCATATTTTGGCCACGGTGGTGCCAATGAAGGATTTCGGTGTTTCATGATGGCTCATAAGAAGGTCGGTGTGGGCGCGGTGATCATGACGAACAGTGATAATGGCAGTGAACTTGCGGACAAAATCATCGGTATAATCGCTGAAAGAGAAAATTGGCCTGGATATTAGCATTTCACTACATATTTTCTAGATTATCCATCCTATTTATCTTTTTGTTCATCACCTGTTCAAAGGAAAAAGCAGTTTATTATATTTTCAGGTTCATTTGTAAAAATGTTTTTAAATATAAGAAGAAGTTTGTCACTCTAATGGTAAGTATGGTTGTCATTATAGTGAAAAGCATTCATAAAATGACGCAAGTGAATTGTCTGAAATTAAAATGGTTGAATGATTAACCAGCAACCGGTAGCCAGAAACCAGCAACACATTCACTTTAACTCGTTTCATACCAAGGGAGAATTAATTCAAAATTCGAGTTGTTCACATAGTAAAAGGTCTAAAACATAAAGGAGTATCAGAATGAAACGGTTAACTTATGGTTTCGTCATGCTTTTATTCATTTTTTATCTTTTGCCGGTCCACGCACAGAAGGCCTATGTGGGTGTCAAAGGTGGATTGAATTTTGCTGATTATGAGATTACTATTGATGATGATCCGTCGAGCGATCATGATGTACAATCCAAAACATTTTTTGCTGCTGGTGGTGTCTTGGGCATTACACTAAATAAGCTGATCTCTATTCAATTGGAGCCTATGTATATACTCAAAGGGGGTGTATATACCGAACCTTCAACGGCTGATATGAATGTAGAGAGTTCTCATCTGGAACTGCCGTTGTTATTCAAGGTTGGGATCGGCGACAAGATACGGCCGTACCTTCTCGCGGGACCGACCATTGGTTTTGTCTTGTCCTCTCAGATAGAGACCGAAATGGCCGGCTTGCTCCTAAAGGGTGATTTGATGGACATCTTGAACCGGACTGAGTTTGGGGCTGTGTTTGGGGCCGGTCTGAGCGTACCGGTATGGAAGGGGTCCGTATTCATCGAGGGTCGTTATGCGTTGGGATTTTCGAACCTGAATAAGGGCGGTTCAATCGATTTCACTGTCGGAGATTTCGTGATACCCGGACCTGATACGGATCCCGCGGACGAGTTGAAAACCATGGGTATTCAAATCATGGCGGGGTATCAACTGCCTCTGGGTGGGAAGTGATCAGATGAAGAAGTTTTTATCCTTAAGGAGTCATCTCACATATCCCATTTTATTAATTTTGGCACTGGCCTGTACCAAAGATCCCGTTACACCGGAAGACACTGAAACGCTTATCCGGAATGCAGTGGATGCAGGTGATATCCCGTCTGTCGCAGCATGCATCATCAAAAATGATCAAATCGTATGGAATTACTCTTACGGATTTGCCGACATCAATCAAGGCACTCGTGCCTCAGAAGAAACGATTTATACCCTTGCCTCAATATCAAAAGTGGTCACAGCAACGGCCGTCATGCAATTATTCGAGCAGGATGAAATTGATTTAGATGAAGACATCAATCAATATCTCTCTTTTCCGGTGAGAAATCCTCATTATCCTGATGAGAAAATTACACCTCGCATGCTTCTTACGCATCGTTCGGGTCTGGCATGGCCAAACGATGAAGACCCCGACTTTTACGAGACTTATCCCAACGATTCTGCATCCCCTCTGTTCCCCTGGATAAAAGAGTATATCGTGCCCGGAGGGTCGGAATATGTGTCCCGAATTTGGAAACTTATACCTCCGGGTGCATATGAGTTGTATTCCAATATCGGGGCTTCCCTGTTGGGCCATCTTGTAGAGGCTGTAAGCGGAGAAGATTTTAATGAATATTGTAAAAGCCATATTTTTCAGCCTCTGGACATGTTCGATACAAGTTTTAAATTAGCAGACCTGGACATCAATAAAGTGGCCCTTCCTTATAACAATGAAGGCAGAACGTATAATCATTATAGTGTTAAGTTCTATCCTTCAACGACACTGCGAACCTCAACAAACGATTTTTCGCACTTCCTTTTAGCATTCATAAACGGCGGTGTATACAATGGGAATAGAATATTGAGAGAAAGCTCTGTCGATGAAATGTTGAGACAACATTATCCTGATTCTCAGTTTGGTTTGATTTGGTTTTCATTTTCTGATGGGTGGTATGGGCATGGAGGTGGTTTCAGAGGAATCAGAACGGAAGCCGATTTTAACAGGGAAGAAAAGATTGGATTTTTCGTTTTTTCCAATGGTGAAGACGGTTCCGTCAATCGTGGGGGATTGATCTATAATCTCCTGAAAGCAGAAGTGGATACATATCGTTAATAAAATGATTTTCAGGCTATTTTCCGTTTATATAAAAATTACTTATTCTTAGCGGCAAATTCTTCTGGTGTAATATTAAGTGTTAATTTTTCTGTATGGCGTATGATCTCAATGCAAGATTCCACTCCAACCAGTTTTTCAGTCAAACCTTTTTGAAGCTGATCGATGCCTGAAATATTTTTTTTATCGAATCCGATAATTATGTCACCTTCTCTTAGACCACATTTTTGTGCAGGACTGTTATTTTCAATCGAAATGATTAAAACACCGGTGTCGACGCCTAATTTATAAAGTTGAATCACCCAATTGAGCCGGTATAAGATCGGGTGCCGTGATTCGAATCACGGCTAAATCTGTTCCAGGATCATCTCCCACTAGATCCGCTAGAAAATGTTGGTTATCGGTGAGGGTGAATTCGATTTTACGACTATTATGAACAACGTGGCTGTTAGTGAGGATAAAACCAGCGGGTGTAAATATGAATCCGGAACCACTTCCCGTACCCTCTTTACCAAAGCGAGAATTATTTCTTATAAAAAATTATAACAAATAATTCTTGACTTTTTTGTTTATTTGTTATATTTTATTAAAAGAAATAATGAGGAGGGATAGTATGTATACATTAAGCAAGCGTGATGAGGAAATCTTACTCACTATATGGGATCTTAAAGAGGATGCGTACCTCGTGGCCATCAGGAAAAGAATGAGCGGGATTACAGGAAAAGAACTCACAGTGGGAGCGATACATATCCCCCTCACCAAGTTGGAAAAAAGTGGTCTTATCGAGTCCCATTTTGGGGAGGCGACAGCAAAGAGAGGGGGCAGGAGAAAAAGGATATACAATATCACAAGGTTGGGAATAGAAGTTTTAAAGGAATTCAAGAGGAATAAGGATGTGTTATGGTCAAATTTTTGTGAAGCGTTCTCATTATAGTTATCTGACGCGGCCGTTGTTGTCCCGGGTTTCGTGTTTCGAATTTGGGGGCTGGGAAAAAATAGACTATGGATTGAGTCCCTAAGGTTTTTATGGGGTTGTTGAAGGGAAGGAACATCATACTAAATTCCATCGATTATTATTTATGAAAGATAAGAAACAGGAATTCAAAAAAACTCCATTATTTGCGGAAAAGATTTTACAAATAATGCTATCCTTCTCAGAAAGAGAAGGATTAAGCGGTGATTTCGAAGAGATGTACAATGATTGTATGTATGAGAAGGGTTGGGTAAGAGCTTGGCTGTGGTATTGGTGCCAAATACTGGCATACTTACCAAGATTCATTTGCAGTTCAATTGGCAGGAGTCTTGACATGTTTCATAATTATTTGAAAATCGTCTTACGAAATTTCAGGAAACAGAAGGGCTATTCGTTTATCAATATCCTTGGTCTTGCACTGGGTATGGCCTGCTTCTTCACCATTACTCTCTTTATCCTTCATGAGACGAGTTATGATCAATATCATGAAAACTGTGACAGGATTTATCGGATCGCTGTCAATGGCAATTTTGGCGAAAGGAATATCAGTATTCCCTTAACAATGAATCCTTTAGGACCAACGCTGGCCCAAGAGTTCCCGGAAGTAAAAGATTTTGTTCGCTTCAGGAATCTTGGAGAAACTTTGCTGGAATACAGGGAGAAAGAAAAGCAGTTTTTTGAGAGAGGATTCTTCTATACGGATTCTTCCGTCTTTAACGTGTTTTCTTTTTCACTGGTCAAGGGAGATTCGGAAGCCGCACTGCGAGATCCCTATACGGTCGTGATCAATCAGGAGGTTGCAGATAAATTCTTTGGAACCGAAGATCCCATGGGAAAGCTTCTGAATTACAACGGCCAGTTTGATCTCAAGGTCACAGGGGTGATGAAAAATGTCCCTGAAAATTCTCATTTTCATCCCCGAATTTTGGCCTCCTACGCAACCCTCTATGAGCTGATGCCTCAACAGATGAGTATCTGGTTAAGTCTGAATTATTACACCTATCTGCTCCTGGAGGATCATGTCGATCCTGACGCCGTGGTATTAAAATTTCCTGCTTTTTTCGAACGCCACATGGGGGCTGTCTTGAAGCAGTTCGGTCTCTCTATCAATCCCTATCTTCAACCCTTAAAGGATATCCATCTCCGATCCAATCTCAATGGTGAATTGGAAGAGAATCTCGATATCACTTATATCTCTATTTTTGCAGCGATCGCTCTTTTTGTCCTCCTGATCGCCAGTATAAACTTCATGAATCTTTCGACTGCGCGTTCGGCAAATCGAGCCCAGGAAGTCGGACTCAGGAAGGTGCTTGGGGCCGACAGGAAAGACATGATAAAACAGTTTCTCGGGGAATCGATTTTAATGAGTATATTCGCGTTTGTTCTGGCAATAGTGCTTACCGTCGTTTTACTTCCCTTCTTCAATTCGATATCAGGGAGAGACCTTTCGGTCGATTCATTGATAAATGTTAAAATGATTCTTTCATTTTTGTTGATTGCCATACTGGTGGGTTTCGCTTCGGGGGGTTACCCGGCTTTCTTTTTATCATCGTATCAGCCCATCAAAGTCATGCGGGGGAATCTGAAATCCGGTACAAAAAGTTCAATAATGCGAAGCATCCTTGTGACATGGCAATTTTCGATATCCATCATTTTAATTATTGGCGCCTCTATTATTTTTCAACAAATATCTTTCTTAAAAAATACGCCTCTCGGATTCGAAAAAGAACATATCATTTCGGTTCCCCTCAGGAATCAAAAAGTAGAGGTCCTCAGGAATCGACTGAAGTCGATTCCTGGTGTCGTGCAGATATCCGCTGTAAGCCAGATTCCCGGATTGAATTTTAGTGCGGATGGTTTTATACCGGAGGGAATGAATGAGGCACAACCCTGGGCCGTGAGCTATCTGGCAACAGACCATGAGTTCTTGGAGACAATGGATATCAAGATTATTGAGGGCCGATCGTTTTCTCGTGAGTTCCAAACCGATGAGGATCAAGCGATCTTGATCAATGAGGCCGCTGTTCGGAAATTAGGATGGGAGAAATCCGTGGGTAAAACTATCGCACTTTATGGAGGGGATGATAGGAATAGATCCATGACAGTAATCGGTGTTTTTAAGGATTACCATTACGCCTCCCTCAGAGAGCCTATTGAACCATTCTTTATCTTCATCGATCCGTATCAATATAATCAACTATTAATACGAATCGCCCCAAATTCCATTTCATCGACGATTGAGGCATTACGCAATAAATGGTCAGAGTTCGGATCCTCTCAGCCCTTTGTCTATTCTTTCCTCGATGAGAAACTCGAGATGTTGTACCATTCGGAAAATCGGTTGAATAGAATATTTCAATCATTTACGCTTTTAGCAATCTTTATTGCCTGCCTCGGTCTCTTCGGATTGGCTTCGTTTACGTCGGAACAGAGGACGAAGGAGATTGGGATCAGAAAGGTATTAGGTGCCTCAATACTGGGAATTGTGCTTTCTCTCACCAAAGATTTTACACGATGGGTTCTTCTGGCCAATATTGTTGCCTGGCCCATTGCCTATTTTGTGATGAACAGGTGGCTTCAGAATTTTGCCTATCATGTGGATTTCAATATTTGGTTATTCATTGGTTCAGGGATTGGCACATTGATCATCGCATTTTTAACGGTGAGTGTCCAATCGATAAAAGCGGCAATTGCCAATCCTGTGCAAAGTTTGAAATATGAATAAACTATACTTTAGAATTAAGAATTGTCGCTCGTTCGCATTCTTGTTCATCGAAAGGTATTTGAGTCAAGAAAGCTGTCCCTTTCTCCAATTCACTTTCGATATGAAATTTCACACCATAGGGCTGGAGAAGTTGATAAGAACTGTAAAGACCCAATCCAGTACCCGTTGGCTCTCTCAATTCCCCAGAGCCCGACCTTGGTTTTGTGCTGAAAAATGGGGTGAATAACTTTGGTATATTCTCTTTGGCTATGCCGCAACCTGTATCTGAAATAGAGACATTGACAGAGTTCTGATCAGACCATGTTTTCACGGTGAGTTTCCTAAGCTTGGATTGATGCATTGCATGAAGACCGTTGTGGATGATGTTCATCAATCCCTGGGAAAAATCACTATAGATGCCTTGAATTAAAGGAAGGTCATCTTGGTAGTGATATTCTTTTTCCACTTTATGCTTAAAGAATGGGTCTGATTCAAGAAAACTCAACTCTGTAGACAATAAATCATTAATATTTATTGAGTTTTTTTCTTTTTCCTGACTTCGCCGGCTCTTTATAAGCATGGTTTGAATGATGTCCTCCATATTTCGAGCCATGTTCATCATTTTATCGAGATCTTTCAATTCTCTCATCCCACTTTGAGCCAAATCAATATAGCCCATCAATCCCGTTAGGGGTCCTCTGAGATTATGAGCAATCCCGGCGGTTAAGAGACCAATAGAAGAGAGCCGGCTCTGCTGCATTAATTGGTGCTCAAGTTTTCGTCGATGCTCTTCACCTCGCATACGCTCATTGATTTCACATGTCAGTTGTTTGTTGGAAGTTTTTAATTTTTTGTAAAGAGCGGAATTCTCCAGGGCTTGAGCACAGTTATACAAAATGATTGAAAACAGGTCGGATGAAATATCTCCCACAATAAATTCATTTTCTGATAGCATTCCCAGAAACATGCCCACAACCTGTGATTTGGTCGTTAAAGAATGAAATATTAGTTTTTTCCCATCGTAACAGTCAGAGGGAATCAGAACCGCTCGGTTATGTCTCAGAGCCCAGGCGAGGTTACCTTTGTTAATGTTGATATCGATTTCCTTCTGGATGATGGGGCGGTCGGCGTTAGGATTACAGTAGGCCATACCAAGATCATGATCCACTTCATTTACAACGAGAAAAGTCAATGAACAAAATGAATATAATCGTTTGAGATTTATCTCGGTCTCCCTGAAAATCTGAATTGGATCAACATCGAGTTGGCTTCTTGAAAGGTTGCCACCCAGTGTGACCATCATATCCAACGTATCCAGGGTTGATCGATTAACCTCTTCCAGATATTTAACCCGTTCCTCTGACTTTTGAATGTAGTTATTGTCAACTTTAGTGTCACACATTATACTATGCCTGGTATATAGATTGAACGACTTCGTCGAATTGTCTATCCATTTGATCAATGATTGGGGGTAACATACTGGGGGCGAGGCGTAGGGCTGACCAAGCCTGAGGGTCCAACGGAGGTACGAACCGTTCACCATTCTTACCCAATTGAATCGCATGCACAATAATATCTGCAACATGAATGATGGATGTCTCAACCGGATAGTGCTTTGCCTCAGAGGGTCTGTGATGATAGGATACCATCTCTTGAATATTTGCAGGTATATTCCAGTTCTTTAATAATTCGCAACCAACTTCCGCATGATCAAATCCCAAAAATGTTTTTTCCTCGTTAAATAAAAGCTCACCGGAAGATTTATACTTCGTCATTAAATTCCGAGATTTATCAGCCAAATGTTTGAAAATAAAGAGTCGTCCGACATCATGCAATAGACCCACGACAAAAAGCCGTTCGGCATTGGCATCCCCTCGAAATGTCGCTAAAATTTTTGCGGCCACTCCACAAGCAATGCAGTGTTTCCAGAAAGATTTCATGCTCACTAAATCTTCAGGTATCCCTTTGAATATCGACAATATTGTTGTACCCAAAACAAAATCACGAAGTTCTCTGGTCCCTATGATTACAAGGGCTTTTATAATGTTATCTATTTCATTAGGTGAGCCATAATAGGCACTGTTGGCAAGTCGTAATAAACGAGCAGTAAGTCCTGTATCTGTTTTAATGATATTTCCGATATCTGCAATTGATGAGCGTGGATTATTTATCGCATCAGTAATCCGGCCATACATGATGGGTAATGATGGAATTTTCGTAGACTCAAGGAGATGTTTAAGAAGTTCATCCTTCATTGACCGGGCTCTTTGATTTTTGGATTGCAATTCGTTTCATGTATAAACGATACAACTCTGTAATAGCTGCATGACGAAGATCCGTATGTTGAAACAAAATTTGAGCCTGTTTTATCGTTTTTTTTAGTAGGGATGGATCAATCTGTACCAGGCTTTTATCTTCGACGTCATTTTTCCTGACATCCCTGACATCGATTTCAGTAATTCCCCACGTCTGGTTGTTTACTAAAATACGAGATGATGAGTATTTGAATACAGAACACAGTTTTTATAAGAAATAAACTGGTTATCGGATCATAAAAGATTCCTTTGTAAAATTATGCACTGACTGAATAATATCGGTTTATAGAAAAGGCAATAAATATGCCATTATTAACGTAAGGCAATGATTGTAAAATAGAGATGCGCTTTTATGAAATGAGTGTCTCGAATTAAAAACACATTTCCAATATTCCATTTTTATTGTATATTAAGAAGAATGAACCATTTCTTTTTACCTGAAAAGTTACGTGATGCCTATCTGGTTCTCCGGCTGGGGCGTATAGATGATGCCGAAGAAGTCTATTTAAAACCGGATATTTCAAAGCTGTTAAGGATGGATTTATCCGGTCTTTGGAAATTTGCCATAGGAGATGAAATCTCATGGTACGTATGCTCTACAATGGGAGCGGTTTTATATTATTCCGCCCCACTTGATTCGTTGGGATCAAGAGAATGTCATTGCTGTCCGGGTTTACGACATCTACAGAACGGGTGGGATTTGGGATGGACCTGTGGGCATCACGACGCGGGAGGCGTATTTGGAGTACATGGAGAATAGGACAAGTAAATAAGGAAATATAGGGAAATAGGGGAAGTAAGGGAGATAAAGGAGATAAGGAAAAAGGAAAAAGGAGAAAGGAAAATGAATCTTAAGAGAATATTCTTAATCGCGCTATGCATAATTGGTATCGTTTTTAGGTATTCTGATTCAGGTCAGCTTAAAGAATACGGGGAGTGGATGAGCAAGCCTCAGAGTCAGTGGCCTCAGATGTCGATGGTGAATGAGATTGAATATACGGATAAACATCACCCCATTGCCGGTTGTGGTTTCCTATTGGATACGGGGAAGGATACGCTGGCTGTGACTGCGAAACATGTTCTTGTTTATTTCAAATCCGAAAGCATGAACTCCGTCTCTTTTAAAAATACATTAAAAACCTGGAAGATGTATCCCAAGAACAATCCTGATGATGTTGTTATTGTGGATAGACTCCTCAATGAGAATACCAAAGAACCCATCGATCGGATACCGCCACAGAAGGACTGGCTGTTTTTTAACGTCAAAGAACGATCTTTGAATATCCAACCACTTCGGTTCAGGACAACCGCCTATAAAATTAGTGAGCCGGTTTATATCATCGGATGGCGATACTCGGATAAGGACTGTCCACAAGTCGTTTATCAAGGCAACTTTGTTGAGGATCAGGGAGGATCCATCCTCATTTCAACTGAGAAACTGACCAATAATAAAATGCCGGGGCTCAGCGGCTCCCCGGTCATCGATTCCAAAGGTAACTTAATTGGTCTTATGTCTCAAAAAGCGGGGAAGATGGAACGGTTGGCTTCCATTGAATATCCGATGGATTTTTTAAAGAATCCCATCATTATTGAGGAGGATTAAATAAGCTCTGCTGGCGAGGCTTCGCCTCAAACCGATAAATACTTGTTACTGGCCACTTGTTACTGGCTACTGGTTACTGGTCTCTGGTTAAATAAAAAGAATCAGTATGATTGAATAAAACTTATCAGAATCTTGAAAAGTGGTAATTGGCAAAACAGTTGGTTATTGACATTCACAAATGATGAAATCATAGATCATTTTGAAACTTTATGGTACACTAAAGGAAACCTGACTCAAAATACAGGATTTTATATTGATAAAAGGTTTATTAGCAACTCCGGAACTGGCATCCGATCCTTATCTAAAAGGAGATAATATGGCCAAGAGAATATTTTATTTCTTCCTGTGTATTGTTATTAGCGGATTTCATTTCTGTCAAGTAAATGCTCAGGAGAGTCCGGTCGATACGCTGGGCCTCTATTCAGAATTGGCGGGTGATTATGAGTATTACTTCAATGATCGGTATTCCCGACTTACTGTCTACACCCATGATGGAATCCTTATGGTGGACGAACGTGGGTATCCGCATTTGGTCATGGAACCCGTGGATCTGGGTAATCTCGAATTTGAAGCTGCCGATGACAGGCGGTTGTATTCGTTTCGATTCCAGAGAAAAGAAGGGATGATCTCCAACTGCGTCTGGAATAGAGGCGATGAGTCTTTGGACGCTGTCCGGTATAAGGGTGGGTATGTACCCGTACGACTGACGAAAGAAGAGCTGCGGGCCGATTTCCGGCAGATGCAAAGTCTTATTGAAAAGACGCATCCAATCCTATATGAATTCACCAATAAGGAGATATTTGATAAGATTTTTAATAAGCATTACGCGCTGATTTCGGATGATATGTCTCTTGAGGAATTCTTCAGGATAGCCGTTCCTTTATAGAAATCTTGAGAAATTCACCGGTTTTATCGACAGCGCCTTCAAGAAGATATCCGAATTGAATATCAGAAACCTCATAGGAGAACGAAAATGACATTTAAATTAAAATCAATGTTTACTTTATATTTATGTCTCTTATCTGTGGCTCCCTGTTTACATTCCCAGGAGTCGAAACTCAGGCAAATCAGCTACAATCAAAAAACATACCCGCTCTATCCTGTTGGCCTGAATGAATGTCCCCCTATTCCTTCACCCTGGACCACAGAAGAAGGAGTGGAAATCATAATCGGTATTACAAGAGAGAATAAATACACACTTATTCCAGTCACATTGGAGAATGAGAAGCTTCCATACGGTGAAAAGCTTCGCATGAAAAGGGGCGAACAACTAAAAGTGGATGGAAAAGACTTTCCCGTTTTAGCTAAAACAGGCCTTCATTCCGAAATCGAACTGGATCAAACCAAAGCGATTACCGGAAAATCAATTGCAGAAATTACGAGCAGCGGGCGTCCGGGAGGTTCTTCGGGTGCAGGATTTATGGCACATGATGAGGATATCATTTCTATGCTTATAGGGGACAATCGGCTGGTGAAGAAGCTTGGATCGACCCACCCGGAAATCGTCCGACCGCTGTTTCATGTGTGGAATCTGATTCTCGAAGGGACCGAACACGGCGTATGGAAAAATGAGCGTATCCACAGTGAATCGATACTATACAACCATCACTCAATTCACTTAAAATATGGTGGTCGGGGATGGCAAGAGTCCATCTTCAACGATGAAATTCAGGGCGCTTATCATATTGAAATGTGGCGGGAATTGGATCAAAACGAAAAAGAATTCCTGAAAATGAAATATGCCCATTTATCCGAAGAAAACCGGGCAGATCTCATGAAAAAACTCTCCCATATCCATACCGGTGAGATGGTGCCTTACTATGCCATGCGCTACGGATTTTATGAAGGGCACACCGGCTATCGGGCGGATCCTATAGCCATTGTTTTCATTTTCGGCTTAAAAAGCATAGAAGAAATTGAAAAAGCCTTCGAAGGGAATTTGTATAAAGTGCTGGCAGATCATTTTATGAGTTCAGATGTTTACTCGGGAGGGATTAAATGAAAATGAAACACATCATCGTTTTCATCATATTCGGTTTCATTGGAAATGTCGGCTATGCCCAGGAAGACAAGCCATCTAAATTGGAAAGATGGAGTCGGCTTGTTCAAAAGTTCAGAAGTCTGTCTTATGGACAATGGCGCAGCATGAGTGGAGAATTCAATGACGCAGGGGATCTGATTTACAAACCGCTTGCAGACCTGTTGAGGAAAGAGGAAACCGGGGAGGGGGCTTGGAGACGTGTTGAATGGAATCAGAGAAGTGTGGCCTGGATTTTGGGAGATGTGGGAACTGAGAAAGCAGTCGATTTTCTTGTTGATATGCTTCCTGATACAACCTTGAATTTGTGGGGAAGGATCGAAGCTGCTGAATCACTGGGTAGAATGAATGCAGTAAGAGCCGTCGATCCCCTCCTCGAGACCTTTAAGGACAAAGAATCAGATACTCAGTTACGACGTTATGCTGCGCGTGCCCTGGGTGATCTCCAATGCCAAAAAGCGGTGTCATTTCTGATTAAGGCGCTCAATGAGGATATTAATAGAATTGATATGGGTGTCATCTACGCTCTTGGAAATATAGGATCAGATGATGCAGTCGACGGGTTATTATATGCTTTGGAATGTACGGAAAATTATGTCAGAGGAAGTGTTTACCAACACTTGAGAAGGTTAAGACCCGAGAAAGAGATTGCGTTCTTATTGTTGGCTCTGGAAGACAGCTACTGGGGGGCTCGGGAGGTCGCAGTTAAAATTCTTTCTGAGAAAGGCGAAGAGATATCCGGATCGCTTGTAGCACTATTCGAGAATAATAAAACGAGTCATACCGGCCGATGGGAGACCATTCGAATTCTCGGAAAAATGAAACCAGAGAAATATACGAAACTGTTCTTGGAAGCACTCAAGGATGAAGACCGAAGGATCCGTGATGAATCTGCAGTTGTCCTGGGCAGAATCAACGCATCGAAAACCGTTAAACCGTTGATTGGATTGCTAAAAGATGAAAATCCTTATGTTCGAGAAGAGGCGGCCTGGGTACTGGGTGAAATGAAACCGGAAAAGGCGATTGAATTTCTCATCGATATGCTGGATGACAAGGACAGCGGCTGGATGGCCGCTATCAGCCTGGGGAAAATAGGATCGGAAAAAAGTGTAAAATCGCTCATTGGTATGCTCATGGTAAAAGAGATTAAACAACGACGTGCCGCGGCTTGGGCGTTGGGAAAGATTCAATCTGACAAAGCTGTCGAACCTTTGATCAAGGCCGTGATGGATGAGGATGATGAAGTGCGGATGCTTTCGACATTGGCTCTGGAAATGATTGGAACGCATGGGGCATTAAAGGCTGTCGAAGATTTCAAACTGGTTGGACAGGACAAGCAGATATACAAGCATCCGAGACTCGATATCCAAGTCGAAGCACCTTCAGGGTGGAAGCAACTGCCGCGTCCCGAGGATCGTCTGATTTACGAGATTGCCGATACGGAAGAAAATGTGCATGTCATGCTCTGGTATACTGCGACCATGCAGGATGCAAAAGGCTACCTGGAGAAGATGGCCGATATGAAGGGGCTGCACTGGGAGGGGGAACCGATGGTCGTGGAGGGCAAGGAAGATGATGCATGGAAGGTGGATGCCACCGGCATTGTTTGGGGGATTGATGCTCGGGTTTTTCTGACGGTGATCCAAAACGGCTATGATGGCAGGCACGTGGACCACAACGCCCTCTATATCGTCATGATCTGGTGTCCGGAGCCGGATTTTTCCCGACATAAGCTGCAGATGGCGAATATTTTAAACAGTGTGAAATTCACTGAATAATCGATCCCATTTTACAGTGGGAAAAGTCGTGTTCATCTAGAGATGACCTTTCATGAGATCAGTGATGTAAGTTTATTTCTCCTTCATGACATTGATCAGACTGCCCTTTAGTACCATTTCTACCTGCCTTGAGCTCATGGCATGTGTTGTTGAGATGGTGCGCTTCTTCGTTCCATTGACGATTTTAATTTGATAACCTTCTTTTATGGCGATCTCTTCTCCCGGCTCCATCCGGCCCTCTATGAGATGCGAATCGATGAGTTTCTGTGTCATGTTCTTAGGCATGTTGCTCTCCATGTAATTTACTGTGATTGATCCTCATCCCGAACTATTCGAATACTCGTCAACATAATAACTTTTATGTTGTAAAAGTTATGAAACCTTAGTCTGGAAAAAACGTACTCAGTAGAAAGAAACTTTTATAATATAAAAGAAATCTGATTGAGGAGGGTTATGAAGTATTTGACACGAAAAGAAGAACTGGTTTTATTGGCCATTTGTCGGTTGACTGAGGGGGCCTATCTGGTAAATATACGGGAGTATTTAAACAAGCAAACAGAAAAGAAGTGGTCTGTGGGGAATGTTTATGTGCCTTTAGATCGGATGTGTAAACTGGGATTACTGGAATCCTATACTGGTCATCCCACGACGAGACGGGGAGGCAAGGCCATAAAGTACTATAAACCCACTAAAAAGGGTATTGAAGCTCTGGCTGAAATTAAAAAAGTACATGAAGCCATGTGGGCCGGTTTGGATCACCTGGCATTCGAATAATAGAGATCGCCATGTCTGAAAAATTTCATAGGCCGCCCGTCATAGTGCGGTGGATGCTAAAGAAATTCCTACCTGAAACCGATACCAAGTATTTGTGTGGAGATTTCGATGAAATCTACAACGCCATTTTTCTTGAAGACGGATGGCTTGCAGCGCGCCTTTGGTATTGGTCCCAGCTCATTATTACCATTCCATCGATTGTTATTCATTTGATTTACTGGAGGATTGCCATGTTTGCTAATTATGTGAAGATTGCCTGGAGAAACATTAAGAAACATAAGGGGTATTCGTTCATCAATATTACGGGTCTGGCCATAGGGATGGCATGCTGCATCCTGATTCTCATGTGGGTTCAGGATGAGCTGAGTTTTGATCGGTTTCATGAGAAGAAAGAGGATATTTATCGTGTGATTAGTGATTGGGAAAAACATAATTGGAAGGGAATGGAAGGTACGCCCGGTCCTCTTGCACCAGCGATGGAAGAAGCGATTCCAGAAGTCCTATTCACGGCGAGGCTTGCAGGACACTCTAGAATGGTGTTTAAATATGGTGATAAGGTATTTTATGAGGATCGTGGTGTGATTGCCGATCCGGCGCTCTTCAATATATTTACTTTTCCCGTTCTGAAGGGAAATGTGGAGACAACCTTTTCTAAACCGACGGATATCGTCATCACCGAATCCATGGCCGACAAATATTTTGGGGCACAGGATCCTATGGGCAAGGTCATCGATGTCGAGGGCCAAATGGCCACGGTGACCGGTGTGATCCAGGATCCGCCCCATAATTCTCATCTCCAATTCGATTATATGAGTTCCTTTGAATTCATCAGAGATCTTTCAGGTTACGGTACCACCTGGGGGTCTTTCAACTTTGTCACGTATACATTACTTCAGAAAAACGTGAATCCGGACATCATCTCACAAAAATTGACGGATGTTGCCATGAAAAATGAGTGTCCCCAAGTCAAGGATGGCGCATCCTTTCGTCTACAGCGATTACTGGATGTCCACCTGGATGCGCGCCGCTATCAAAGGGCGGGCTATGTTTTGGGCGATCAGACAACCGTTACCCTGTTTTCTGTCATCGCCATATTCGTTCTGTTGATTGCGTGTGTCAATTTCATGAATCTCTCGACCGCTCGTTCCTCGATCAGGGCAAAAGAGGTGGGTTTACGGAAAACCGTGGGAGCGGATCGTTCACAGATCATCAAACAGTTTTTCGGGGAATCGATTCTTCTCTCTACCATTGCCTGTCTCTTTGCTCTCATTCTGGTATTTTCACTCCTGCCCCGTTTCAATGCGCTTTCTGCAAAACAATTATCTGTCGATTTAACCAATGGACGGTTTGTTTTCAGCTTCCTGGGTGTGGTTCTTTTAACCGGTTTGATTTCCGGAAGTTATCCTGCCCTGTTTCTCTCATCTTACAAGCCTGTGGTTGTATTAAGAGAAGCGGTGAGTTCCGGAAAAAAAGGTTCTGTCTTTCGAAGGATTTTTGTTGTATTTCAGTTCTCATTATCTATTTTGCTTATCATCGGAACGTTCATTATTTATAAACAACTTCATTTTATCCGAAACAAAGAATTGGGTTTTGACAAAGACCATATCGTCTTTATTCCTATTAAAGAAAATATGGGTGCAAAGTATGAGACTGCCAAGAATGAGTTGTTGCGAGATCCGAATATTTTATCGGTTACAGCATGCTGGAATCACTTCCCGAGTGATACATGGAGAGGGGCAGGTTTTGAATGGGAAGGAGGAGATCCGGTAAATCAGCGAGAACTCGATCTTGTTTACACCGGGGTCGATTATGATTTCTTTCAATTGTTAGGTTTAGAGATCGTAGACGGAAGGCCTTTTTCAAAGGAATATGCAAGCGATGAGAACAATGCATATATTTTAAACCAGGCGGCCATTGAGAACATGGAATTGGACGATCCTGTGGGAAAGCAGTTCAACATTCCACCAGACGATAGAGGACCCATTGTCGGTATTGTAAAAGATGTCCATTTTCAGTCCCTTCATAGAAAAATCGAACCACGTATTTTCTTCCTCTACGATATGGCCAAGGCAACAACATATGGGATACTTTTAGCTAAAGTGAGAGGAGGGAGGATTCCACAGGCACTGGCAGGGATTCAGCGTGTCTGGGGAGAGATGAATCCCATTTCACCTTTCGAATATCATTTCCTGGACGAAACCTATGACCAATTGTATCGAAAAGAACAGCGCGTTGGATCGATACTCAACTATTTTACGTTCCTGGCGGTTTTAATATCCTGCCTCGGATTATTCGGACTGGCTTCTTTTATGGCAGAGAGGCGTACAAAAGAGATTGGTATTCGTAAAGTATTGGGGGCTCCGGTATCCGGACTCGTGGTTCTGCTTTCCAAAGAATTTTCCCGGTGGGTATTGATATCCAATATCATCGCATGGCCGATCGGGTATTTTGCCATGAAAAAAATGCTTCAAAGCTACGCCTATCGAACACCTATCGGTATTGAAATATTTATACTATCGGCCTTGCTGGCATTGGTTATTGCACTTTTAACGGTAAGTTTTCAGGCCGTCAAGGCGGCCCGAGCCAATCCGGTGGAATCTCTTCGGTATGAATAGGTTTTGATTGACATTTTTGTGAAGATTCGAGATGATCATCTAACTATTTTTTGGGGATACTATCACTGCAACTTTATATTTCACATATCGTATATATTAATATGTTTTAATTACTTAATATTTATTACATTTCAATTTACTTAAAAAGTAGAAAAGTCATTTAAAATACAGGGAGGAGAAATCTATGCTCAGAACAAAAGATCTGACTAAGGTTTTCACGACGGAAGAAGTGGAGACCACCGCCTTGAACAAGCTCAATTTCGAGGTGAAGGAAGGAGAATTTGTTTCAATCATGGGGCCCTCGGGTTGCGGCAAGTCGACCTTACTCAATTTGCTGGGTTTACTGGACAATCCCACGGATGGTGAATACTATTTTCTGGATCAGGAGGTCTCCAAGCATTCTGAAAGACAGCGAGCGAATCTGAGAAAATCCAATATCGGTTTTGTGTTTCAAAGTTTTAACCTTATCGATGAGTTAACTGTCTACGAAAATGTCGAGCTGCCGCTTTTATATCTAGGCGTCTCTGGTGCCGATCGTAAAAGAAGGGTTGAGGAAGTCTTAGAATCGATGCAAATCATGCACCGCAGGAATCACTTTCCCCAGCAGCTCTCCGGTGGACAGCAGCAGCGTGTCGCTGTTTCGAGGGCGGTCGTTGCGAGTCCCAAACTTATTCTGGCCGATGAGCCGACGGGAAATCTCGATTCTGCCCACGGTGATGAAGTCATGAAGATTTTAACAAACCTGAATGAGAATGGTACGACGATCATTATGGTCACCCACTCTCCTGCCTATGCCGAATATGGTTCGAGGCTCATTCATCTTTTTGACGGTCATATCGTGACGGAGAATATCAAAGAAAAGTTTCGGGTTTAGTGAAAAAACTGTTCGAGTGTTGGAGTGTTGGGATAATGAAGTGATGGAGTATTGGAGTAATGGAGTAATGGAGTGATGGAGTAATGAAGTAAGTACATTTCAATTCTTGTCAATTGATTTTTCAATGGAATGATTTTAAGATGGCCAGATGGATATTGTCTGGCCTTTTTTATTTATTATTTTTTAGCAATTAAATATTTTACTTATTTGAGAATCTTTACTGCTAAAAAATAAATTGAAACATTTCTATGGATTTCCTGTATATATATTTGTATGGAATATCTATAAAAATAAAATGGGAGGGAGGATGGTTGATCTTACAAAAAATGAAGAGATTTTACTTCTATCGATATGGCGGTTGAAAGAGAAGGCGTATGGGGTTCAGATCAAGAATTTTATTAAAGAAAACACGGGAAAGGATTGGAACTACGGGACACTTTACTGTACTCTCGATCAGTTGGTGAGAAAGGCCATATTATTCAAAAGGGAAGGGAAACCCATGCCCGAGCGGGGAGGACGACGAAAGATTTTTTACACAATTTCACCCGATGGGATCAAAGCCCTGCAAGCTGCCCTTGAATTGCAGAAAGTCCTATGGGACGGGATCACCTCTTTAGCATTAGGGGAGGGGATGCAATCGTGAAAGGAATGAGAGGGAAACCACCGAGATTGGCAGAATGGCTGCTCATCCGATTTTCTTCTCGTGTTGAAAAATATTCTTTGGTGGACGACTTACGAGAAGAGTACGAGATAGTCACATCAGAACATAGTCGCATTGCATCGATTCTCTGGTATTGGTGGCAAGTCACTCGTGTTTTATTGTCATTATCGGCGCATTTATTACGATGGAGAATGGTCATGTTGAAGAATTATTATACCATTGCTTTACGGAATCTTAAAAAGCACAAAGGCTTCTCTACAATCAACATCGCAGGCCTGAGCACCGGTATGGCGGCCTGTATTCTCATTCTCCTGTGGGTGCAGGATGAGTTGAGTTTCGATAGGTTTCATGTGAACGCTCATGATCTATATCGAGTCGTACTCGAGGAACAATATGCCAACCGGGTTGGATATTGGCCTGTCATATCTATCCCTGTAGGCCCGGCCCTAAAGGCCAATTTCCCTGAGATTGAAGATGCGGCCCGGTTTCGTATGTATTTTGCGCTGATTCAGCAAGGAAACAGACGTTTCGATGAGCGCGGTGGATTTGTCGATCCCTCCTTCTTTGATCTCTTCACTTTTCCATTTGTGAAGGGAGACAGAAAAACGGCATTTCCCGATCCTTATTCTATTGTGATTACGGAAAGGACCGCAGAAAAGTATTTTGGGCATGAAGATCCATTGGGCAGGATATTAAAGATAAATAATGAGACCGATTACCGAGTGACAGGCGTGATTCAAAACGTTCCCCGCAATTCACACCTCCGCTTTGACTTTTTGATGCCGTTCGATCGCTACATCCAGATTGACAGGGCGCCGGAATCCTGGGGACGGAATCAAATAGACACCTATGTGTTGCTTCAGGGAAACACTTCCATCGAGGAGGTGAACCAAAAGATTGCAGGCCTGTTGAGACCTCATCTGACACGTGTTGAAACGAGACTGTTTCTTCAGCCGTTGACGAGAATCCATCTGTATAACCTGACAGGAGGAGGGAATATAAGATATGTTTATATCTTCTCCATCATCGCTGCTTTTGTGCTGCTCATCGCCTGTATCAATTTTATGAATTTAACGACGGCCAGATCCTCTACAAGGATCAAGGAAGTGGGCATGAGAAAGGTGACAGGTGCACAGAAATCCCATCTTGTAAAACAATTCATAGGCGAATCGATCTTGCTTTCGTTCATTTCTCTCTTTTTCTCGATCATTCTGGTTTCTGTTTTCCTGCCGACCTTTAACAGCCTATCGGGAAAACAATTAACGATAGACATTTCAAGCCAAATGCATGTCATCCTGGGGATCGTAGGACTTGCTATTTTTACGGGATTGATCTCGGGGAGTTATCCGGCTTTGATCCTTTCTTCTTTGCGGCCGGTTCATATATTACGGGGCAGTTTGCTGCCAGGCTCTCTCGGAACCAAGCGTTCGATATTCAGAAAGGTGCTGGTGGTCATACAATTTTCGATTTCCATTGTGCTTATCATCTGTTCCGTCGTCGTTTCGAGACAACTCGATTTTATCAAGAACAGAGATCTGGGTTATAATAAAGAACAGGTCGTATTTTTGTCCATGAATGAGGCCATGAATCGACGGTATGATTCGATAAAGAATGCGTTGTTGAAAGATTCCAATGTTTCCTATGTGACCGGATCGTCCATGTTACCGACAGAGATTGCCACGAGTTATGTGGGTTTTGACTGGGAAGGCAAAGAACCGGACCAAAGTGTACAGATGTATCTGGCACGTGTTCACTATGAGTTCATCGAAACTCTGGATATCAAATTGATCCAGGGCCGAAGTTTTTCCAAGGATTACCCGACAGATGGTAGGAATTTCATTTTAAATGAGTCGGCAGTCAAGCTAACAGGATTACGTTCACCGGTGGGGAGCCGATTTTCCTGGGGGGATGAGGAAGGTACCATTATCGGTGTTGTTGAAGATTTCCATTTTCGATCTCTTCATGAACAGATCGGTCCACTCATTTTGGTGTTCAGACCGGAGAGATGCGGTTATATTTGTATCCAGATCAAATCTAACGCAGTCGACTTGTCCGGTACCATCAACCAAATGGAAACGACCTGGAATCAACTCGTCCCGGAATTTCCTTTTGAATATCATTTTTTAGATGAAGATTTTGATGCGATGTATCGATCCGAGCAGCGAATCGGACGAATATTCCGTTATTTTACCTTTTTAGCTGTATTCGTTTCCTGTCTTGGCCTATTTGGCCTTGCTGCTTTTATTGCAGAGCGACGCACGAAGGAGATCGGGATTCGAAAAGTACTCGGCGCTTCCGTAACTCGAATCGTAAAGCTCTTAGTAAAGGAATTTGTCATTTTAGTCTCTCTGGCAAATATTTTTGCCTAGCCCTTGGCCTATTATGCCATGAACAAATGGCTTCAAAATTTTGCCTATCATGCAGATCTTACTCTTATGATATTTCTTTTTTCAGGGATTCTTGCTTTGGCGATTGCGATACTGACAGTGGGTTATCAGGCGATTAAAGCGGCACGAACCAATCCTGTGAAATCGTTGAGATATGAATGAACGGTAAATAAACGGAGAAAGGCAGACAGGAGACTGGAGACCGAAAGGGAGCAGGGATTAGGAATTGGGGAATAGGAAGTAATCGGTCATCTGTGATCGGTAATCGGTGAAAAGATGGTAAACGGTAAACAGTCAACGGTGAACGGTGAAAAAAAGGTAATCAGTGGTCGGTAATCGGTGATCTGGGGTAAGGGTCTGATCCTGAAAAAGGTTGACAAATATTAGTAGTAGTTAATTTT
>Ga0114922_10000935_pt1 | contig 27924 bp, 15 predicted proteins | sample AartaG_FD_100975 | JGI IMG/M metagenome (GOLD analysis project Ga0114922, IMG submission 100975) | Deep subsurface microbial communities from Aarhus Bay to uncover new lineages of life (NeLLi) - Aarhus_00045 metaG | ecosystem: Environmental > Aquatic > Marine > Oceanic > Sediment | place... | reverse complement strand
GGGAAACCTTTCTGAAGAAAGGTTCTCCCCCAGACCCCTTTCCAAAGACTTTTCACAGCCGTCCCGGCGGCCGGGCCGGCTTGCTTTAACAGCCTAAGGGCTTCTGAAGGTCGTCGCCCCCCCTCAACTCTTGGACTCTTACACCAGGCCCAGCCGGCTGCCGGCACGGCTGTAACAGCCAAGAAGTTTCTGAAGGGGGGGGTGGAGGGAAACTCTTTTCGTATGTGTTTAGCGTCGCTTGGCCAATCATTCTGAGTTCTCAAAACCAGGCTGAGCAGACAACGTCAGTGCTTCGGGGAGGGCCGGCGCACCATTGAGTCTTTCCGGCTCCTGGTGTCCCGTAGGGACGACCGAATATAGCCCAGCGATTCATCGCTGGGTAAGGGTGCGACGCAACGAATAAGTCCCGTAGGGACGACTGAACCATTCCGGGGATTCATCCTCGTGAATGATCAAACGTCGGCTAGGCGACGATTGACACGTTCCCCGGCAGTGAATTGCCGGGCTGCGTTCAGCCGTGCCTACGGCACTCCGAATGGTTGTTGCGGCCCGGTTTCCCAGCGTTGAAACGCAAGAAAAGAATACGTCCCAATTCAATCGCACCCCAGGAAACTCGGGGAGCCACCACCAATTGCGCGACTTCGGCAAAGATTTCTCAATCTTTTTTCTTGACGCGGCTGGGCAGAAAGCTATAATCTAAGTCTGCAGTGGAGCCGGGCGACACGCGCTTGGCCCCGGCGGGTGCGCCGTCGTCGGCATCCCAACAACCGAAGTGCCTCTTTGAAAGGAGGAAGAGATGGATCGCCGCAAGCTTTTCGCAATGGTGTGTATCGTGAGTGTGCTGGCCGTGATGCCGGCTGCGTCCCCGGCGTGGGCCGAGGCAAAGCCGCTTCTGTCCGTTCTGCCCGAAGATTCCCTGGTGATACTATGGTCGCCTAATCCCGACCGGCTCATCGCAGGCATAAATCAGTTCACGCCCGGGCCCCAGGCCGACATTCCCCTGATGGACCTGGAAGAGGGCCTGGCGATTGCAGGCATCCCGGAAGAGATTCTCGAGGCGCCTGCGGCCGTGGTGATACGGGCGCGCGAAAACTGGGAGAATAAGAACGAGGGGCCTTATGTCGTCTTTCTGTTCTCTGTCAGGAACCTGGATGCCGCGATGCAGGCTCTGGGCGAGGCGGATGCCGACGGCATCTACGGTACCGATCCCTACATGATGGTCTATCGGGGCTACCTTGCGGTTGGGCCCGAGGGCAAGGACGCTCTGAAGTCCCTCAAGGCCGCTCCCGACAAGCCGTACCAGCCGTCGGCCGAAGCGGCAAAGATGATAGAAAACGCGCAGCTTTTCGCCCATGTCAACGCTACCGCATGGCTTAATGCGTTCGCGCCCGACATTGAGAAAGCCAAGCAAGAACTCAAAGCCCAAATGGAAAGGAACTTTGAGGCCGGGATGGCCGGAGAAGACATTGATCCGATGGCGAAGACCTTTGCCCCGGTGGTCAAGAAGCTCTTGCCGGAAGCAGCCGACTTTTTCTTCGATCTGTTAGGGGAGTTCAAATCCCTCGACGCAGCCGTGGGGTTCGATCCCCAGGGACTGAAGATCACGAGCGCGACCACGGTAACCGAGAAGGGCTACATCGCACGCTACCTGGTCCCTTCCGACGGGCTGCAGAAGCTCGATCCCCCTTTACCGGCCCTCGACCGATTCCTCGGGGCCGGGTGGTACAAGTGGGATGAGAAGTCAATGGACGCTCTCTTCACCGATTATGAGAAAGTTGTTTCGTGGGTCCTCAGCGCGATGCCCGCAGAGGAGGGCGAGGCCAAGGCCCTCGCCGAGAAGGTGGCATCCATGATCCGGGATGCGAAAGAGTTGATCGGCAAGAACTTCGGCTGCGTGATGAACTTCTCTGACGGCGTCATGGGCCTGGCAGAGGTCATAGAAGTCAAGAGCCCCGACAAGGTGAAGGCGCTCGTGGCCAAGAACATCGCGACGACGAACGAGATCATGGACGAAATGCTGAAGATGGATGAGAACGCACCGTTCGAGTTCAAGTATGTTTACGAGTCGGACTTCAAGACCATAGCCGGGGTCAGCACCGATCGGATGAAGGCTGTGTTCACCGCGACCGATCCGCAAATTCAGCTCGAGATGGACAAGGCTATGGCCATGTACGGCCCTGATGGCATGTCGTACCTGATGGCCGTCGTCGGCGATAAGCTCGTGATGAGCATGGGCGAGAAGGACATGGAGCGAGCGCTTGCAGCCGTGCAGGGCAAGGCCGCGGGCGGCTTGCTGGCCGACGATCCTTCCGTTAGGTCAATGGCAAGCAAGATCGGGCTCGACAAAGACATGATATGCATGTTTGTTCCGGTGAGGATGATTGAGATGGGCATGCAGATGATGATGAAGATGTCTGGGCAGGAGGGCGAACCCCCGGCCCCGCTGCCTTTCGGCACGCCGGTGGTCTTCGGCAGCAAGACGATCGACGGAACCACCATCCGCTGCGACGCCTATGTGCCGCAGGCCTGCGTTGCAGAGTGCATGACAGCCGTCATGGGAATCATGATGATGGGAGGAATGATGGGAGGCGGCGGGTTCTGAGCCCCCCTCAATAGCCCAAGAAAATGGCGACGGCCCGGTGGGCGTTAGTGCTCACCGGGCCGTTTTCGTGGCCCCCATGGCAGACAGCGCGTGGGCGTGGGCATGGTTCTTTGGCAAAACAAGTCGCCCGGCGATACGATAATCAAAGCGTGTATGAAGGCATGCCGAAACCAGAGCCACCCGGCGTGGCCACGAGGGGAAGCTCCGTACAGGGGCGGCGCGCGGCGCGGCTGTGCCGGTCGTTCGGAACCGGCGTTGCTTTGATTATTGCGTTCTTCGCGGCAGCCGGGGCGCCGTGCCTGGCACAGGACGAGTATACGAGGTTCCGTTACGAGCACAGCAAGATCATCACCGAAGACCCCTTTCCGGTCCACCCCGGCGGGTTTCAGGTGGAGCTGGAGTACTTCTGTCGCATGTCCGACAGCCAGTGGACCGACGGCTGGAAACCCAAGAGCCGCGACAGGCTGGTGCAAAACCTGGTCTTTTTGTCGGCGGCTTACGGCGTGGTCCGGAATCTCGATATAGAGGCCTCATTGGGCTATTCAACACTTCTCGACCGGGAGAGGACCCCGCAGAGAAGCGACGGGCTTATCAACCTTATCGTCGGCGCCACGTATCTGTTTTATCACAACGAGGATGCGGCCTTCGCCATGGCCTATCTGCCGGCTCTCTCATTTCCCATAGGTGATCAGGAGGACATCGATGAGCTTGGCGCCCTATTTGAGTTCTACATATTCGAGAACACCATCGCCATCGTCAAGGACTGGGCTTGGCCCTGGACCAGTAATTTCGATTTAAGGTACCTCTGGTTCTTTGGGGAGGGCGCCGGCGTCTCAAATGGCGCGGTCGTGATCGATGCCGCCCTCGGGTATCAGGTCACGCCATGGCTCCAGCCCGTGGTGGAAGTTACCTACGCTCGCGACTTCGTTACGTCTGGGGGCGACGCGGAGCGCGTATCGGTCCTCGTCGGCGCGCTTTTTCTGCCCCTTACGAGCAACATACGAATAGAAGTCGGCGGCAGGCAGAGCGTAGCCGGCCGAAACGCGAACCAGATCACCAGCATCACTACCAATATCTCGGTCACGTTCTGAGGCCGGTCGCACAGTCGCTCCCGCCGTCGCCCCCTCCTCCGCCAAGGCTACGGCGGACAGGAGGCTTTGGCGGGCAAGCAGTTGCTCGGTTGCTCAGCCAGCAATCAGCAGTCGTCAGTCCGGAGTCTTCATTCATCCTCCCGCCTCCGCCAAGTCGCCGACGCGCCAAAGCCGCTATGGCGACGGCACGGCTACGGCGGACAAGTCCGCCTTCATCCTTCTCTTCTGATGCCCGACACTTTTAGCCTCCGCAACTCCTTGCATGCTCGGGACTTGCGAAGCCGCCATGTATTCGCAACGTTGCCGTGGTGCAAAAACCGAGGCGCGGAGCGACGAAGTACTACCACCATCTCGGACGGGTAAAGAGCCCGGTTTGGCCCACATCAGGCGGGCGGTTCGGTATGTGTGTTACATGAGGGCACACAGGCCGTGTGCCCCTACACTTGCGTCAGCCGCCCGGCAAGTGAGATGACGATGACGAAGAAGACGCGTCGGTGCCATGTAGGGGCGGACGGCGCACCGTCGCCATAGCGGCTTTGGCGCGTCGGCGACTTGTCCGCCCTCTTTGGGCACACATGCCGTGTGCCCCTACAAGGACGCGGACGCCTTAATTTCACGCCATTGCGGGTTAGACCCTTTCACGCTAAACACGTACCGGAATTCATCCCGTGGAAAACAGTTGCCCCGCAACCGCAGAGCGGACGCGATAGCGGACCGTCTCCGAAAGAACGGGACGGTTCTGCCGACGAAGCGAAGGTTTGAACCGAGATTCCTTATCACACCCGCACGACGCGCGCGGTTCGATTATTCTTGACTATAGATTTCGCACATCCTATAATTCGTAGCAGATTCAAGGTTCGGGACACCGTAAGCTGTAGCGGAAGAACATGAAGCTGCACCCTTCCCACATCTCCACCCGATCACGGATCCTTCTCGTTTCCATTCTGGCAATCATTGTGCCTACAGTAGTGCTGAGCCTCATCGGTCTGCGGTCTATCACCAGGCAGCAGGAATTCCTCGAGGAACGCCTCACGAAGGCGCTGCGGGCGACCGCGCAGGGCAAGGCCGACCTGATTGTGCAGGGAATTGTGCAGGAAGTGGAGGCCATCGAGAGGGGTTTGTTTGAGGATCTGCCCTTGGATGATCCCGTGGAGTTGCGTGCCCGGCTGGAGGCCGTAGAAGAGAAGGAGGGTCTGGTGGAGCAGGTGTTTTTGCTCAACGACGCGGGGGAGTTTGTTTTTCCGGTGATGGGTTTGCCTGCCTACACGCCTCCCCGTGCAGCGCTGCCGGCCGACGATGAGGTCCATGCCCAGGCGCTGCTCAAGGACGGCTACCACAAGGAGTTTATAGAGAACGATCTGCCTGGGGCTCTCGAATCGTACAAGCAATACAAGCGACTGCTCATCAACTGGTATGAGAGCGAAAAGAAGAAGGGCCTCGAAGCGAATAACGAGCCGGAAAGGCACGAGATGAAGGGTGCCGTGGAGGCGGCCCGGGCCACTCAGCTTGTGGCGTCGTGCCTTTTCAAGATGGGAAAGTACGACCGTTGCGTGAGGGAGTATTGGCCGCTCGCCTACGGCTCCGCGTATCAAAGGGTTGCTTTTGACCTCAGCATCCTTGCGCGGTATCAGATCGGCCGGGCTCTTTACAAGATGAACAGCCAGGAAGAAGCTGTCGCTAAGCTCCTGGACCTCTACGAGTTGCTGTTGACCAACAAGCCCCGCGCGGGGGAGGGCTCGCTGATCGCCTATTTCAAGAAGCGTGTGACCGATGATCTAAACACATTTCAGACGGATAGCCTGGGCGACGACGCCAGGGCTCGTTATGAGACGTTGAAAAACGACGATGCGCACATCCGGGAGCAGCGTCAATTCCTGCAAAGCGTTAAGAACTGGTGGGAGTATCGACGGGGTTTCCTGACGGAAGAAAAGCCGACGGATGCCTTGGAGCACGACCGGATCGAGCCGGGCATGGACTTCATCGCCTACAAGCTGCACCTCGCAGGTGCGGGTTATTCGCTGCTGGGCTTCAAAATGGATCTGAACTATGTGGCCGAGAGAATAGTCTTCGATGTCTTCGAAGCCGAGGGTTTCCGCGGCACGGCGGAGGCATCGCTGGTCGACGACGAAGGGCGCCTGGTGTATGGCCTGCCCAGTGATAGGGAAGGAATGGAGGTCGCCGTTGGTTTTCCGCGGATCTTCAAGTTCTGGGAGATTCGAGTTGCCGAGGACGATCCGAAAGCGAACCGCGAGGTGGCCCGCAAGCTGACGATCGTTTACACGATCCTCAATCTCATGATCGTCGGCGTGATCGTGGCCGGGGTGTACCTTACCATCAGGGATATGAACCGCGAACTCGAGCTTACAAAGATGAAGAGCGATTTCGTATCCAACGTAAGCCATGAGCTCAAGACGCCCCTCGCGCTCATCAGGATGTTTTCGGAAACGCTGCTGATGGGCCGCGTGAAGGAAGACACCCGCAAGCAGGAATACTACGACGTGATCACGCGCGAGAGCGAGCGGCTCACGGCGCTGATCAATAACGTGCTCGACTTCTCCAAGATCGATGCCGGCCGGCGGACGTATGACATGGGGCTTGTTTCGGTGGGAGAAATCATAAGGAGCACGGTCCGAGCCTATCGGTACGAACTGGCCAAAGAGGACTTTGAGGTCCACATTGAGATCGAGCCGGGCCTGCCCGAGGTGCTCATGGACGATGACGCAATCACGCAGGCGCTCTTGAACTTATTGAATAATGCTGTAAAATACTCTGGTGATAAGAAAGAGATAAAGATAAGCGCAAAGCGCATGAACAGCGCCTTGCATATTTCCGTTGCCGACAGCGGGATAGGTATCAGCCGGGAGGACCAGAAGAAGATCTTCGACATGTTTTACCGCGGCAGCGAGGAGAGCGTACGCTCAACCCGCGGCACAGGCCTGGGCCTGGCTATCACCAAACACACCGCCGAAGCCCACGGCGGGATGGTCCTGGTGGAAAGCGTGAAGGGCCAGGGCAGCATATTTACTATTGTCCTGCCCATCCGGAAGCAATCCGAGAAGGCGGAGGCTGGCCAGGCCGACAGCGAATATCGCATGTCGAAAGGATAGGAACCGAGGACGTTTGCACGTGGGCAATGTGGTCTGCTCTTTTTGCATCTGATATTGTGGCTTTTTTTTGCAGTACCGGCGGCGCCGGTCGAGGCAGGGGATGCGATATGGAAAAGATTCTGGTCATCGAAGATGAGCCGGACATGGTAATGGGCCTTAAAGACAATCTTGAGTACGAGGGCTATAGCGTGGTAACCGCCGCGGATGGCGTAGAGGGCATTGAGCTTGCAACAAAGGAACTGCCCGACCTGATCATCCTCGACCTTATGCTCCCGAAAAAAGACGGGTACGACGTGTGCAAGGAGTTGCGGGCGAAAGGGATGGACACGCCCATCATCATGCTCACGGCCAAGAGCCAGGAGGTAGACAAGGTGCTGGGGCTGGAGCTGGGCGCCGACGATTACGTTACCAAGCCTTTCAGCATCCGCGAGGTGCTTGCGAGGATCAAGGCGGTGCTGAGGCGCAAGGGAGGCCGGCCGCAGAAGCTCGATTCCTACGAGTTTGGCAACGTGCAGGTCGATTTCAGAAAATCATGCGTCGTCAAGAACGGCGAATCTGCGGATCTCTCTCACTACGAAAACGAAATCCTGCGGCTGCTCATAGCCAACAAGGACGAGCCCGTCTCCAGAAACAGACTGCTCGATGAAGTATGGGGCTACGACCTCTTCCCCACTACACGGACCATCGACAACCACATTGTGAAGCTCCGGCAGAAAGTCGAGGACGACCCGAAAAACCCGGCGCACGTGATAACCGTTCACGGAATCGGCTACAAGTTTGTGGACTGAAGCGGCGCGGCCACAAGACCGGGATTGCCCCTGATTTGGAAGGCTGAACGCCGACGCGGTGCTGAGACTCGGTGAAATGAAACGGGATCGGAGCCCTTTGGACTGCCAAAGACATTTTTTTACATTTTTTTCACGGCTGAATGACGTTTCCGGCGGTCTATACTATAGAATTATGATGGCGGGGGAGCCACAATGAAATTGCGTATTCTCTGCCTGCTTGCCGTGGCGTGTGTGACGCCGGCGGTCGCAGGCGAAAAACAGCGTGATCCCGAATCGCTATACCAGCAGGCCTGGTATCTCGAAGAGGGCCTGAGGGACCCGGCCAAAGCCGTGGCGCTCTACACGCAGGTTGCGTCGAGATTCCCGAAGAACAAGGCGATCGCGGCCAGGGCTCTCACCCGCGCCGCCGGCTGCTACAAGAAGCTGGGCCGCGAAGACATGGAGCGCGAGGTTTGGGTAAAGGCCTGGCAGGATTATAAGGAAGAAATCGAGAAGTCGCCGGAATACCAGCACGATTCCATACGCATCATATCGAGGATCGAAAAGGACCTCGCCGTGAGCTCGTCGGACGTGGCGAAGCTCTTCGGCGATATCCTCGACCAGATGCAGGCGGTGCATATTATTCCGGTGCGCAACCGCATGCTCCAGCAGGCCGAAGAGCAGCGACAGCACAACCCGCTGGGCGCGTTGCGCAGCCTCAGATTCGCCATCCTGCTGAGCACAAAGCTCAAGGATCACGCCACCGCAGCGTCCGCACAGAGCAGAATCGGCGAAATCTGGTTCGAACATGAGGCGTTCAGAGAGGCCGTTGAAGCTTACGACGAAGCTCGCAGAGACTACCCCAACCAGCGCAACATACTGGCGTGGAACCAGATGAAAATGGCCGAAGCCTTCAGGATGATGGCCAGGCCGCTCGACGCCATCGACTATTACGCCGAGCTGCTGCGGGATTATTCCGAGCAGAAGGAGCAGGCGCTGTGGGGCAGGCTGTGGATGGGCGATTGCTTTCGCGAGCTGGGAAGCCCGGACACGGCAAAGAAAACGTGGCAGGAACTCGCGGAGAGCGATGAGGGGAAAGCGCATCCGCGCCAACGCCGGATCGCGCGAATACTCGTGGGGCTCGGTCCCGCGACCCTGGGCGACCCCGCCGGCGACGAGTTTGACAACGACGAAGCATATTTCGTGGCCGTGAGGCACAAGATGGACGGCAAGATCAAGGCCGCTCGCGAGCTCTTGAAGCTCACCATCGAGCGGTCTGTCGGCAAAGACTGGCCCTACATGTTGGCCAGCCAGTACCTGACCAGCGCGGGTCTGGGCGGCGATTAGATCGCCGCCGAGCATACATTTCTTGTCACGAGAAGGCGCAGCCGGCCGGCCCGGCAAGGCTTTCGGTCGATGTGACCGAAGGATGGGCCGGCGGGTCGATTGAGCGGCAGGAGTACACAATGCGGCGCAAAAAGGAACTTGGATCGGGCTTTACGCTCGTGGAGCTGCTTGTCGTCATCGGAGTCGTCGCCGTGCTGGCGGGGCTGCTGATGCCGGTAATCTCGCAAGCGCGACGGAACGCCAATGTAACAACCTGTCAGAGCAACCTTAGAGGCCTCTCTCAGGCTTTGGTGATGTATCAGATCAACGAAGGCGGGGGAAGGTACTACGTTCCGTGGATTACGTATTTGGGTGATCCGAGGAGGCATCCGAATCATCTGGACGCCAGCGGCGAGTCGGACTACGAAGAAGCGCTCGCCGAGTCGGCCGCCCCCGGCTACATAGACGATCCTAACGCGTTTGTCTGCCCGGCCGATCCCACTGCGGGCGAGGAAGGCAACCGCGACAGCACATGGCGATGGGGGGGAGCGGCGTCGGACCAAAGTGAGTTTGATGAATTTCAGAACCCAGATGTAGACTGGCACGAGCATTGGGACTTCACCGCCGACAACACAGAGCACGACAAGGTGCCCTGCAGCTATCTTTACGAATTCTGCGCCGAAATCTGCGAATGGGCACACGTGACTATTGATGACTACAACACCGTGCCATTGAGCAGCCCCAATGACGCAGACGAAAGCCGCGCCCCGGAGCTCGAATGGCTCAAGCGGATCGGCCCGGACCGGTGGATTAAATCGGACTATCCGGACGTTCCCGATGTTGATGATTTCATGCGAGTGGCCGATACGAATCACGACGGCAAGATCTCGTGGGGCGAGATGAAGATGATGAACGTCAAGGGCAGGAGCGTAACAAAGAAAGAGGCGTTTGGAAGCACTACCCGGTACAGGCTGCCGGCCATGGAAGGGAAGATGCCCCTGATCCGATGCTTCTGGCATGTCGATGGCCCGGCCGTGGATCGCGACAGCAGAAAAATCTTGAACGTGAACGCGGGCGGCCATATTTCCCAAGGGTACTTCATGTGGCAGCGGGACCTCGAAATGTACGATTAGGCTGAACGAGTTGTTCCCCTTCGCAGGGGCATGGATTGAAACCGACAACGATCCGGCAACGGTTAGGAGAATCCCACACGATGAGAATAGCATCGGTAGTGCAAGTCGCGGCGGCTGCGGCGCTGCTGAGCCTGATTGCTTCCTGCAAAGGCACGGATTCATACGCGCCCCCCCAAAAACAGGCCATGGTGCTTGTGAAGAATCCCAAGAAAGCCGACAGCCCACGGGCAACGGGGACCGTTCCCGAAGATGTCCACAAGACTGGCGCGCCCGAAACCGGCGCGCCGGCGAAAACCGCAAAGGACTCGGGTGAGGCCGAGATCAAAGTAGTGGGCAGTGTGGCCGAACGCGAAGCCGTGGCCGAGCTGTACATGCGCGCTCAAAAACATTTCTACGCCGGCGACCCGTGGACCGCAAAGGCGCTGCTGGAGCGCGTTCACAAGGGCCGACCGTATTACGATACTGTGAGGCGCTTCCTCGAACTGGTGGAGAAGGAGATCGCCGACTCCAAGGCCAACGCCAGGATCGAGAAGGAAGAGCGCGAATACCGCGACGCAAGGGTGCAAGGCATGTTTCGCAAGGCCGAGAAGGCCTACAACGCCAAGCGCTACGCCGACGCTGTGAAAATAATCAGTGAAGCATACAAGCTGGATCCCAACAACCCGAAAGTGCGCGGCCTGCGCGCCGATGCTCTAATAGAAAAAGCCAAACAGGACATGGCCGACAACAGCCTCAACCAGGATGCCCGCATTGCCGAGGCGATGAGCACGGTCGAGAGGGTCGGCACGGTTCCATACGAGCGCCCCCGGGTGCCGAGGCCGGTTTTCGACGATGGGCCCGGCCCCGATGCGGAAGAGGCAAAAACCCTCGAAGAGAAGCTGAATCAGCGCATCTCAGTGAACCTTCACAAAACGCCCCTCGACTATTTGCTCAACATACTTTTCCGGGCCACGGGGGTGAACATCATCGCCAAGCCGGAAGACCTCGAAGGGAAGTCGATAACGATACACGCCGAGAAGATCAAGCTCATCGATCTGCTCGATTACGTGAGCAAAACCCTCGGGGTGAGTTTCACGCGCGCGGGCAACGCGATCTGGCTGCAGGGCGGCGGCGACGTGGACGCCGGCCCCATGATGCAGACGCGCATTATCCCTCTGAACAAGGGCTTGATCGATGTTTCATCCGAGGAACCGTCGGATTCCTCCGACCTGGAAAAGCTCCTCGACAAGGTCCAAGAGGGCGCAATCATATACTGGCCCGACGGCAGCGAGTGGTACCTTGACCGCATGACCAACACGCTGTTTGTGCGCACGACCTCCGAAGCGATGGCGGATCTCATGCCACTGATAGCCGCCGTCGACGTCACCCCGGTGCAGGTGCTCATCGAAGCGAAGTTCCTGGAGATAGCCACGAAGTATTTCGAGGATCTCGGCATCGAATGGCACACCACTTCCGACTTTGCACTGGCGAAAAAAAGCGGCTCTAACATGCTCCAGATCGACGCTGGAATGGGCGTGTCGCTGCCGGCACCCGTCGCCGCGGGGTCCGACTTCCCCGAGACGGCCGGTTTCGACGCCATCCTGGCCGGAGTCATGACCATTCCGCAGTTTCAGATGACCTTGCACGCCCTCAAGGCCACGGGGCACACGTCGAGCCTGGGCGAGCCGCGACTGATAGCGGTGAACAATTCCGATGCCGTAATGGAGATCACCAGAGACTTGTATTACGTGTCGGACTACCAGATCGACCGGCAGGATTGGAACGGGAGTTCGTTCGTCACCAACATCGACAGCGACGGGATTAGTCTGCCGGGCGCCGGCGATACTTCCACCGACCTGGATTTTGCCCAGCCGATAATCGTGCCGGAATACGACAAGGAATCAGTGGGGTTCAAGCTCAAGGTAAGGCCCAGCGTGGGGCGCGATCTCAAAAATATTACGCTTTACCTCGAACCCGAGATCACTGAGATCGTCGAGATGCTCGAGACGCGTATCTCCGTGGGCGGCGAGGCCAACCAGGAGCTTAACGTGCAGCGTCCGATAATCTCGAAACGAACTCTAAAAGCCAAGATCACCGTCAGCGACGGATATGTGGTCGTACTCGGCGGCCTCGTGCGCCAGACCAAGGAGAAGGGCCTGATCAAGGTGCCCCTCCTGGGCGACATCCCCCTGTTGGGTCATTTTTTCCGCCGCGAAACGGAAAAGAACGTCAAGACGAACCTCCTGATCTTCGTTTCGGCTAAGATCATCACGCCCGAGGGCCGCATGTACATCGGAGCCGGCCCCGGTACGCTCAATCTGGGCGGCCCTACAGACGAAGCCCGCAGCCTTCGCGACAGAATAGAGATTGAGCTGCACTAGACCGGAAGGAAACCACTATGGTCCACGAACACACACTCCGGGCCTTGGCGCTGGTTGTCGCGCTTGCTGCAGCAGCATCTTTCGCCCAAGCTGCCACCGAAGTGGTGAGCCTTACAACACCGGATGATCCGACCGGCCAGGCGGTCCCGATCGACGGCACGGTCGTAGTAACTTTCAGCGACCCGGTTGATCCCGATACCGTCAACGACAACACCTTCGGCGTGGTGGAAATGCCGCCGGATTTAGATCTGCCTTTCTTGCCCGGAAACATCACGGCGAGCCAGAACGATACCGTTTTCACCTTCCAGCCTGTTCCGTCGCTCAGGAAGGGAGGCTGGTACCAGGCCGTGGTCCTGGGGGCGGATCTCGGCGGCGGCCCGGAGGACTATGTCATCGACGCCCAAGGCGTGCCTTTGGCCCAATCAGCCCTGCACGAGTTCTTCACGCAACCCTTCACCCTGACTGTGAACTCGATCGATCCAACCGACGGGCAGGAAGACGTGCCGGTAGATACCGATGTCACGGTCACGTTCAGCGAACCGGTCGATCCTTCCACCGTCACCAAGAGGAGCTTCGCGCTTTATATGAGGCTGGGGGAGTCGCAGTATCACCCCGTGGAAGGGGACGTGGCCCTCGACGGCGCCGACCCGGGAAATAACACAGTATTCACATTTACCCCCGCGGCATCCCTGGCCCCAGACGCAGAATATCTCCTTGCCATCATCAGCGTAATCGATTTCGTTGTCGTCGGCGTAACCGACCCCGAGGGCAACGGGATGGCCGACGGGGTTTTCCAAAGCTCTTTCCAAACCGCGGCGAGCACCGGCGACTACTTCCTCCACGGCTTCGTTGAGTACGAAGACACGGAGTACGATACCTCCTCGGGCGCGGTAAGCGATACGATGAGCCCGGTGCAATACGCAACCATGCGGTTCTATGATGCGGACGGGAACCCTCTGGATCCCCCGGTGCAAGAGATGACCGGGGCCAACGGTTACTTCAGCCACGATTTCGGCGATACGAATCCCGGCACCATAACAGTCAAGGTTTTCACCGAGATCAGCAGCGGCAACCAGGAGTTCTACGTCAAGAAGCAAACCGCCGATGAGGTATACTCCTACGAACACCCGGAAGCGATCGACCTCGCGCAAACCGCTGTTCAGAACATCAGCATCACCGGGGCCGCCGCGCCTGCGTTCAATATCTACAGCGTGATGACCAACGCTTGGGCCAAGATCACGCACCCTGAGTTCTTCGATGGATCGGTCCCTGACCCCTTCGTCCTTACCGTTAACTGGGAGTCGGGAGTGAATAATCCGCGTACCGTGACCTGGGGAAGGGCCGTTTACTACAACGATGGCATACACAGGATCGACGTGCCCGGAGATCCCGGGACGCTCGACGACGGCTTCGACGATTGCATTCTGCTCGAAGCCTACGCGCGCTTTGCGCAGGCGCATTATTCCCGCGACGATGCCCCCGGCGACCGCCACTACACGACGGCGAGGGAAGACAGGGGCTACGGCGTGCGGCTCGACCTCCGGCAGGCCTGGTCGGAAGGCTGGGCGCACTTCTTCTCGTCGGCCGTGCGCGACGACCCCCGGTCGGTCTATGTGCACATTGGCAACCTCAACGTCAAGTTCGACATCGAAGAACCGAAGGTCTCGCTGCCCTACAACGTTGCAACGTCCGGCCCCGACAATCAGTTTGGCGTCGCGTCGATGCTGTGGTACATTTACAATAGGGACAAAGACAATAACCCGGCCAAGATATGGGCCGCCTTCATCGGCATGACCCAAACCGCCACCCTCGAGGAATTCTACCGGGCGTGGGAGGCCGAGGGCTATGCCATCGACGGCGCTATGGACGTCGCCGCGCTGAGCCGTGGAATCAAGTACCAGCCCGACAACATAGCATCGAGCGTTGGCGAAGGCCAGACCGCACCCCTGCGCACTGTCGGGGGGGGGACCATCGACTGCACGTTTTACCCGGCGGGAGACGTCGATTACTTCAGGTTCCGGGCGTCGCAGGGGCAGGAGATCAAGGTCACGACCTCGGGCCTCAGTTGCGGGGCCGACACCGTTTTGACCATAACCGACAGCGACGGCTTCGTGCTGGCGCAGGAGATAGACGGCAATCCTCAGCGAACGTGGGACGACCTCGACGCCGCAATCGTCTCGTCGCTGAAGTTCACGGCGCCCTCCCAGGGCACCAACGACTATTTCGCGGTGTGCCGGCACTCGACCGAGCCGCTGCCGCCGATTGATAATGACCCGGACGACGGCATCACCACCGGCAGCCCGGCTAACCTGGGGGCCTACAAGCTCCAGATCGCGTCCGCCCCCAGCGGAGTGTCTGTGGCACAGGTTGATCCCGCCGACGGGCAGACCGACGTGCCCCTCGACCTCGAAAAGGTCCTCATCGTCTTCGACGGACCCGTCGAACCAACCACGGTAACAACCGACTCGTTCATCGTCAAAGATCCGGACGGCGACCCCTTGACCGGCACGATCTCGCAGGTCGATCCGACCAACGAGCGCTACTTCGAATTCGTTTTTGATACCGACCCGGGGTTCGAGCTGGCCACTTCGGCCGAGTATGCCGTTGAGGTCACCGACGGCGTGGAAGACCCCCTCGGCAACGGCGTAACTCCGTTCTCGAGCTCGTTCCGCACCACAGGACCGTTCGTGCAGAGCGTGTTGCCCGGCGACCAGGCGACCAACGTCGCGCTCGGCACGACCGTGACGATAACATTTGCGGCTGAGGTAAAAGCCCAGACCGTAAACACAACCACCTTCACGCTGGTGAAGCTCGACGACCAGACGCAAATCACAGGGACGGTGGAGCAGGACCCGGACGAGGCGCGGAAGTTCGTCTTCACGCCCGATCCCGACCCGAAACTCTTTACTTCTACGGAATATATCGTGGTGGTCACAGGCGTGGAAGACCAGAACGATCTCATGATGGCAACGCCGTTCTCGTCGACCTTCACCACCGAAACCCTCAAGGTGGTAAGCTGGGATCCGGCGGACGGGGCAACGGATGTGCCCGTCACCCAGCCCGACGACGGGATAGTGATAACGTTCAACGCCCCCATCGACCCCGACACGGCGGTCGACCCGGCCACTATGATCTCGGGCACTATCACGCTCGTTCGCGGCGGCGACACTGCCGTCGATACTTACGCCCAGGTCACAGAGGACCGGTACACGGTGATTCTCCATCCGCCGGCGTACTTCCGCGGTCAGGAAACCTACACCGTAACCGTGACCGGAGGAGACGAGGGAGTAAAAGACGCAAACGGCGGCACGATGGCCACAGCAACGGCCGACTTCACTACCGGCGATCGGCCGGCGCAGCAGCTTGACGAATCCGTGCCGCGGGTGATCGGCGCCAGGGCCTACGCGGGCAGCGGGTTCATCGATATCAGGTGGACCAACCCCTTCGGAGATTGGGGTGGCCTCATCATCGCCGGCAGTACTCGGCAATTCCCCGAGCTGGCCATGGGAGCCGACAATGAGGGGAATCCCGCGCTTCTTGTCACAGAGGGCCAGGTGCTCTACCAGGGAGACCTGGACCGGACCACCTACAGGATCTCCGGCCTGCAGAATAACGGCGCCCCGGTGCACATAAATATTTGGATTGTAAACGGCCTGGACCACTCGGGCGCCGTTTCACTCGAAAGCCGGGCGGTCGCCGGCGGCACGGGCATGCCTGGAGCGACCGGCGAGGGCGGCGAGCTCGAACAAGAAGAACTACAGGAATTCATCCTGAGCGTGTCGTCTGTTCCGCTCGCGGGCGTGACCATAGACGGAACCCCCAGCGGCCAGACGCCCTACGCCGCCTTGTTGGAGGAAGAATCGGAAGTTACCTTGACCGCCCCGGCGGAATTCCAACTGGGCCTGGTGTTCCTGCATTGGACGGTTAATGATGTACAACTGCCCGACGGGCAGCGCACGATCACATTCCAGATTTTCGAGACTACAACCGCCCGGGCCACCTACGGCCAGGGCTCACCGGCGGCCCTCAGGATGAGCGCTGCCACAGGCACAACCGGCGCGGGGGCGGATGGCTCAATCGACCAGCAGCCCACTGACGAAAGCGACGCCGGGGCTGCGACCATCGATATCCCCGATGCACCCTCCGCGGGCGGCCCGGCGGTGCTCGAAGAGCCCGTTGTGGGCAGACTGCCGCGGCCCATGCGGGCCAAAGCCGGAGCGGGCAGCGGGTTCGTCGACGTTAAATGGCAAGTGCCCGACGGCGTCGACGGCATTATTGTAGCCGTGGGCCGAAGCCGGTTTCCGCAGTTGAAGATAGCACGCGACCCGCAGGGAAACAGCGCGTTTGCGGTCGTCGGCGGGGCTGTGATCTACAATGGCGGCGACGACAAGCAGCTCCGCCTCAAAACGCCCAACGGCACCATCTGCAGATTCAACCTGTGGACGTATTCGGGCGTGAAAGTCTCGAGGGCGGTCTCGCTCGAATCCCGGGCCGTAGCCGGGGGGACCGGCCTGCGGTAGGCGGAAGGCGGCACAGTATTATTGTTCCCGTGAATCGACGGCAACGCGGATCCGCCTTCGCTGAATCCGTTTCGGCGGACAGGTATAGTGTTTCTCCCGCTCGAAATGCCCGTGTTTGGCGTTTTCTTAGCCCGAAGGGCGATAGTCTGTAGCCACGGGCGTAAGCCCGTGGAAAAGATCGGCCCCATAACCCCAGAGCCCCCGCAGGGGGCGGCAGAGCGATTCGACGACGACGAGGACGAGAGGAAATGGCACGCACCAACCAAGAACCATATTTCGTTGTCGCACCCCGGTAGGCAGGATGATGGCAAGCAATATGAAATCTTTCCCGGAAAAGACCAAACATGAGAATGGGGCCAGCGGGCTCTGCCGGATCGGAGAACCATACACTGATGGCCGGTAACGTTTTTACAGGCATAGATATCGGAAGCGATTCCGTCAAGTTTGTAACCGCCCGCAAGGGCAAAGGCGGAAAGCTTGAGATAATAAACGCAGGTAAAGCCTCCGTGGGCGACGCCTCGGCTCTGCCCGACGGCGACGCGCGCAGCGAGGCGATCGCAGCGATTCTCAAAGGCCTGATTGTCGATCGCCGCGCCAGGATACGCAAGGCCTACACGTGCGTGTCGGGCAAGAAGGTGATCACACGTTACGCACACGTGCCGCCGATGCCCCCGCACCGGCTTGCAAAAGTAATGGCCTTCGAGATCGACAACGAGGCACCCGGCGGCGATGAAGAGGTTGCGTCGGACTTCAAACTCCTCGATCTTCCCAACAAGGCTGCCGAGTTTACCATTCTCATCGGAATGGCAAAGGAAGACGTGATCAACGGGCAGAGGAAGATATTCGACTCCGTCGGGATCAAGATCGAAGACATAACCCTGGGCTGTTTGCCGACCTTCCACAGTTTCATCTATTCGCGGAAGGCCGAGCTCGATTCGATGCAGGGGCCATGCGCCGTAGTCAACATCGGCGCCGAAAGAATGGCAATGGTGATCCTCTACGGGAGCAAGCTCTACTTCGCTCGCGACCTCACGCCCGGCAGCAGCGTTTTTACCGAGGCGATACGTCAGGAGCTTCGAATACCCTTCGAGAACGCGGAAAAGATTAAGTGCAGGCGCGGGGCGATCGGCGACACACCAAGGCAACCCAACAAGGATATACCCGTTATACCGGCCGACGAAGACGTACCCGTGATACCCATCGTTGGCGGAGCCGCCGCCAATCCCGACGACGAAGACACGGCATTGGGCTCCGACGACGACCAAGAGATGATAGCCATGATCGCCGGCGAGCCACCCGACGAGCCTGAATCGGAAAACGACGACCCCATCCGCCGCGTGCTGGAGACCTCCGCCCACAGCCTTGTCAATTCGATCCAGCAGTTCCTGCGATACGCCAAGGCACAAACAAGGCTCGAGAACCTGGACGTGAGCCGCATCTACATCACGGGAGGCGGAGCAAAACTGCCCGGCCTCGCCCGCCATATCCAGATGCGCCTCGGCATCGAAACGCAGATATTTGACCCGCTCGAAAACGTCGACTACCTCGGGCTGAACCCCGCCGGCAAAGAGAAGCTGGAGGCGGACCGTCTCTCCTACGCGACGGCCCTGGGGCTGATCGCCGGCAGGGCTCTCGATGAGTCGATGGATATGAGCCTGCTGCCGAAGTCGGAAAAAGAGCGGCAGGAATTCATGAGGCACGGCGTGTACGGTTGGGCGGCGACCGGAGTTTTCACCCTGACCGTCGCGGCGATGATCGGAGGGTCGGCATTGCTCACAGGAAGGCTGCGCGAGTTCACCGGGCAGCAGGCGATAAAGATCAAACAGGCCGAGAAACGCGAAAAGGAGCTGCTGGCGCTCGAGGCCAAAAACACCGACCTCGCGGAAAAGGTCGACAGGCTGACGGAGATCTCTCTCGAAGGCAGGACCTACCTCGCGGCCTATGCCGTGCTCAAAGGCAAAGGCGGCGGAGGCTATAACTTTCCGCGAGATGTGGTGCTTTCATCGGTCCGGACTTACGCTGGCAAATCTCCCCCGGCTCACAGGACGATCGCCCCGAAAAGAAATCGGTACGGCAAGACGGGCATGCTCGAAAAGCAGCCGAAGATCCTGATGGTTGAAGGGACGGTATCTGAGAAAGTGAGCCCGGACGAAAGCCGCGAAATCGTGAGAAAGCTCATTGATTACTTCGCCAACGTCAAGGGACCGCTGGGGAAGAAAGCGTTTCAGCAGCCGGGGGACCCCGAGGTGTCGACCAAGCGGTATTTCAAAATCAAGCTTGTGCTTAACGAGGAGTAGACCCGTGAGTTTCTGGGAGGAAAACAAGAGGTTGTGTTACGGAGTGCTGGGGGCGCTCGTTGTGCTGCTCGTGCTGTGGCCCCGCTTCAAGGAAGGCTGGCCTGCCGTTATCAGGTTCTTTGCAACGGACTACGGCAGCCTCGCAACGAAGGAAGAGGAGAGGTCGAAGAAGATAGAGCACTACTACGACAAGAAGAACCGCCGAATGAGCTCGGTGATCTCCGACGCAAAGCGGTTCAACGGCGAGCTCTCCGAGCAGTACCGCGAGTTGATAAACCACACCGTTTTCATCCCGCCGATGCCTTTCAAAATAGCATCGTGGGAGCCCTGGAAAGGACTCAAATTCCTGGATATCCAGACCAAGACACACACGACCAACCTGCTGCGATACACATCCCTGCGCGACGTGGCCATAGGGGATGAATTCTTCGGCCTTGATCAGCACGGCGTGCCCCCGGAGAAGGGAAAGCTGCCCCTTCTGCTCCGGCAGCTTGCGATGATAGACGATCTCGTACGTAAGGCGACGGATTGCGGCGTCCGACAGATCGGCAGGGTGATCGCGATGAGTCCGATGAAAACGGGCCCGCTCAACAGGCCGCATTTCCTTGCGGTATGTCCTGTGCGGATGGAAATCGCGGCGCCGGTTGAATCGATAATGAGATTCGTAAACAGCCTCGACGGCTACCAGGGCAAGGTGACGAGCGTGGGCACGGAAGTCCGCCAGGAAGACGGCAAAGCGATCTCGGAACAATTCATCGTGATAGATGTCGGCCGCGATCACGGATTGAGCCGCGATCACGCGATAACCTTCACCATTTTTGATGAAGTGCCCGACAAGCAAGACGCCCTGCGTTATAAAGGGCGGGCGTACGTGCAGGAAGTTCGCGACGACTCGTGCAAGGCGATCATCCCGAAAAACGCCCTTCCCCCCGTCGATGAGAAGGAGCTCGAGAACCGCAAGATTGCCAAAGGCGATCTTGCTACCACGAACTTCTACACGCTGCTGGACCTGAAGATCGAAGCTGAAAAGCCCAAGGCAAAGAACAGCCTCAAGAATAATATAACGTGTGTTGTCACCGTTGGGGCCGCGGGCCTGCTCGAAGAAGCGCGAACGATCGGCACAACGGGCCCGGGCAAACGACCCAGCAAGAGCAGGCGGCCCCCGAGGACATGGAGGGGAGGATACTGATCGCCAACCAAGGAGGTGCAAGTCTTATGCAAAGCATTAACAAGGAAAAGGTGCTGTGCGCTGCCGCGGTTGCGCTCCTTGTGCTGACTGCTTACGCCGTAGTGGCCCACGCATTGAAGCCCGATTCGCTGCCCGCGCATCCGACGGCGCGCGACATGGAGCTTCACGCCGCCGGCGATCCGGCGATCGAACCGCAAGGCTTCGTACGGTTCTGGAACTTCGGACCCAGGAATCCGTTTCAGCCGGTGATTGATCCCTATGAAACCGCCGATCCCGCGCAAGAAGACGGCGATAATGCACTTGCACAGGATGATGGCGACCGCGGCGGTCGGGACGAAAACGCTGATGAGGCAGTCGTTGAGCATCGCGATCAGCAACTGGAGAATGAAATCAGGGTCGAAGCTGAAAAGGGCGTAGATCTTGCCGAAAAGGGGTTTGAGATGCCTCTGGGCCTCAAGGGGACCATCGAGGTCCGCGAGAGGTGGGCGGTGCTCGAAGATCTGGCGACCGGGTCGCTCACGCGGTGCATAATCGGCGACACTCTCTGCGGCATGACGGTCATGGGCATTTCCCCTACGTCGGTGATCGTGCAGGACCGCAGCGGCGATCTTCATGAACTCCTGGATGCTTTCCGCCGGAAGTACGATTGAGCGATAACGATAAAGGGTCACAGGCTTGGAAATACTGGAAAGACTGAACAAACAGAAGGCGGTCTTTGCGGTGGTGCTCGTGATGCTTGCGTTCACCACGTACAGGATCGCAACAAACGTTCTGAAGAAAAGGGCCCTCCCCGCGCATCCCACGGCGGGCCAGGTGGAGCTCAGAAAGGCCGATGAGAAACTGAGCGCCGAGATCGAACCGAAAGGCTTCGGGAAGTTCTGGAGATTCGGCCCGAGAAACCCCTTTCAGCCCCCGAAGGCGTCGGTCGAGGCGGTCGGTTATTTTACTATTACGGAACGCAATGGCTTTTTCGTGGTCCGGGGCCTTTATGATTGTAAGTCCGATGGCCCCGTCGATAGGATCGAGTTGGAATACCCCAGAAAGTGGGTGGCTGCCGCCGGAAACGACGCAATAAAGCTCCACAAGGCCCCGTCGGCCCGCGGCAGATCAGTTTCCGAGGCGGTATTCAAAGAACTCCAGGAGGGCGGCTTCGAGGTCCATCTCACATTCACCCTCTACACCAAGTGGCTCAACAGGGCGGAATTCCCCAAGATTGCCGTGAAGGGGGCCGCCTCCGAAAAAGGCCACATCGGTGTGAGAAGCACAAGGGACTACTATCTGAAACCCAGCCCGGGCCAGGGACTCAGCAAGGTATCCAGGCCGCCGTCCCGGCTTCGCAAAGCCGACGTGGCATACCGATACTCGTCCCATCCATACAAGCTCACCCTCGAGATGAGAAAGAAAAGGACAACCGTGACCACCCGGCCGCCAACCCGCCCGCCGACCCGGCCGCCGATCCGGCCTCCGACCCGGCCACCCACTCGCCCGCCGACCCGGCCGCCTGTGCGGCCGCCGAATGCCGGCGGCGGAAATGCCCAAGGAGCCTTCGAGGTGCCGTTCACCTTCAAGGCAATGATCGCGGTCCCCAAGCGTTTCATAATCCTTGAGAACAAGGAAACCGGCAAACTCACGCGGTGTGCCGTGGGCGACACGGTCAACGATCTCACCATTGTCGAGATCTATTCAACGTCCGTCCTGATCGAGGACGAGCAAGGCAACCGCTACGAACTCATCGACCCGCTGCGGCAGAAGTATGACTGAGCGTTTCACACTGCAGGTTATTTGCTTGCTGGCGGCGCTCCTCCAGGTAAACTGCGCCCCGCGGCGGCATCCACAGCCGCCACAGCTTCCCGCCCGGACCAAGCCCGGCCTCGAGGACCTGCCCGCGGCCGACCGGCAAGGGCAAGGCGCCGATTACTCGAAGACTCTTCCGGAGCTTGCCGAGAACAAGCGCCGGCCCGTCGGCCCGCTGGAGCAGAAGGTTTCGTTTTCGTTCTTCGGCGCCACCCTCGGCGACGCGGCGGGAACCCTCTCCAAACTCACCAATATCGGCGTGACGGTACTGTCTGATCACGAAACCGGCAAACCCCTCCACAGCCGCCGGGTGAGCCTCACAATGCAAAACGCCCGCCTGGCGGACGCCCTCGACTGGGTGATGCGGCAGGTCGACGCGCGATACACGTGCGATGGCAACGGGATCCGCATCTTCTGTGCCAACGGCAACCGGTTCCCGGGCGGGCTCATCAGCCGCGTGTATCCCCTGCGGACGATGAAGCGATTCGACGCGCCCGTACTGGGTGTCGGAGGTATTGAGTCAGAGAAGGCGGCGATCTTCGAGTGCGTTAAGGAGCTGCTCGCCGAGTACCTCAAAGGCCGGCCCCAGAGCAGCCTCGCCCTGATGCCGCAGCGGGAAGGATTTGTGGCGGTCTGCTCCGAAGCCGCCCACCGCAGGATTGCCGAAGCGATGCACGAGATGCAACGGAGCAAAGAAAAAGCGCGGCCGCTCAACGCAGGCCCCGACGCCCGCGAAATTGAGAAGAAGCTCGAACAGGTGGTTTTCTGCGCCTATCGCAACCGGCCGGCGCTCGAGATACTCAGCAAGCTCTCAGTCGAGTCGGGCGTGAACATCGGCGTTGATCCCCGCGAGCTCGCGCAAGGCGAAAACACGAAGATCACCCTGCACTACGGCAAGGCGTCGCTGCGATACACACTCAATACGATTGCCAAGCTCTGCAAACTCAAGGGCTACAAATTGGAGCGGGCCCGTGGGGTGTGGCTGCATGGCCGCAGGGCATACCCCGCCGAAGGACGCACCCTGTGGGAAACGGGCATTGTCCGTTCCTACTACGTTGAGCCGTCCGTCGACAAGATCGGCCTCGCCAGGCTGATGGAACTCGTCAGGCAAAACGTGACGCCCGACAAGTGGGACAACGGCCTGCCCGCAATGGCCTATGCCCCCACGGGAAGGCTGGTGGTTTTTCATAGCCGCGCCGCTCAGCTCAGGCTGGCATCCTACCTCCATATCCTCGAACAGGCCATCGCTGCGGGGCAAGTCACCAAAGAAGACAACGAAGAATAGCAAAGTCCAAAGTCCAAGGTCCAAAGTCCAAGGTCCAAAGAAATCACCGCAGTCGCCGACGCGCCAAAGCCGCTAAGGCGACGGCGCGAGGCACAGAGGGCACAAAGAAGAAAGAAGACAAGAACTCAGAACTCATACTTTCTTTTCTTCCTTTGTGTTCTTCGTGCCTTTGTGGTGAATCTTCAATCTTCATCCTTCCGCCTTCATCCTTCATCCTTGTCTTTAGTCCCGTAGGGACGACTGAACATGGATGAGAGTGGCGTCAGGGAAAAACTGCGATACGGCAGTTGATTTTGACGGAAGTATACGCATAATTGGTCGGAGTGGCCTCAGGTGAGAACTGCGCGGTGTGCGGCTATGGATTAAGAGAGCAGAATGTCGATATACAAGTCTTGCGATATTCGCGGCGTGTACGCAAAAGAACTCGACGAGGCCACGATGGCCGACATCGGCCGGGGCATCGTGAGCATTATGCGGCGGTCGCTCGACAGGCCGAGGATCATCGTCGGAGGCGACGTCCGCCGCAGCACCGCGTCTCTCAAGGCCGCCTTGATCGATGGCATCGCGCAGTCCGGCGGGCTCGTGATAGACGTAGGCCCGCTGCCGACGCCCGTCTTCTATTTCGCATTTGCAAACACCCCCAGCGACGGCTGCGCCCTGGTCACGGCGTCGCACAATCCGCCGGAGTTCAACGGCCTTAAGCTGTGCTTCTCGCATATTCCCGTCACCCCCGAAGAAATCGAAGAGCTGCAGCGGACCGTAGAGCAAAAGGAGTTCACAACGGGCTCATGCGAAGTGCAGCAGCTCGATGTCGTCGCGGATTACGAGGCATGGCTGGAGGGCCAGTTTGCAGAGCCAATTGCTTTGAAGATCGCCGTTGATGCAGGCGGCGGATGCCAGAGCGAGATCGCCCCGCGCGCGCTCAGGCGCGCCGGCTTCGATGTCGCGCCGCTGTTCTGCGAGGTCGATCCCGATCTCACCGTGCGAAATCCGAATCCGCTTCCGCAGCATCTCGGGGTGCTGAGGCGCGCGGTGGTCGAAAACTCGTGCAGCTTCGGCGCCGCATTCGATGCCGACGGCGACCGCGTGATCTTCGTGGACGAGGAGGGCTCGCCGATCCACGGCGACATGGCCGGGGCGGTTTTCGCCCGCCGGCTGCTGCGGTCAGACCCCGGCGAAAAGGTCGTCTACGAGGTGAATTGCTCGCAGGCCCTGGCCGATACCGTCACAGCCGCGGGTGGCCAGGCGCTGATGGGAAGGGCCGGCCACGCCTTCATGAAGCGGCGAATGATCGATGAGAATGCGCTCTTCGGTGCAGAACTCAGTGGCCACTTCTTTTACCGGCGTCTGCACGGCGGCGACGACGCCCTGTTCTCGGCGATGATGATGGGGCAACTCCTGCAGGAGACCGGCCGCAAGCTTTCGGGCCTGGTCGAGGCCGTGCCGCATTACTATTCCACGCCCGTCGTGCGGCTTCCCCGGCAGGCTGCCGAAGCCCGGCGGATTGTCGACGCTATCGCGGCCAACGCCCGCGAGGGGGAGGTAAGCCGCCTCGACGGCGTGCGCGTGCAATATGCCAACGGCTGGGCCCTCGCCAGAGCGTCCGTCACCGAGCCGGTGCTAAGCATGCGTTTTGAAGCTCACCGCAAAGAGGACCTGCCGGCGATTCTCGACAAGTGCCTGGGTTTCGACCCGGAGCTCGAACAGGAAGTGAAAAAGGTCCTCGAAGCCCACGGGGGATGCTGAGGAAAGGTACCGGCCGCCTGAGAAGGCGGCGCGCCGAACGAAGCCGTTCGTACGTGTTTAGCGTGCACAGACGGAATCTGTTTCGGGCTTGCCTCTTCAGCCCAAAGGGCGATAGTCTGTAGCCACGGGCGTCAGCCCGTGGAAAACGATCGCCCAAAATCGCAGAGCCCCCGCAGGGGGCGACAGAACAATTCGACGACGACGAGGACGACGACGAGGACGATTTGAGGCGCTACGCGCAGTTAATATAGCGCGATAAACGCCTCTGCTGCCTACGCTAAACACATACAGCCGGTCGTCGAGGTGGATGCGATAGCGCACTGTCTTCTTGGTGCATAACACTCTTGGCCCCTGGGAAAACAACGATGGACTGTATACGACAAAACCCTAACATCTTTATCTGCTTCCTTGTGGCGGCAATACTGGCTGATGCATTGGGACCGCATGAATGCGCGGCAGGCGAGCCCGCGAAGGCCTTCGTCGAAATAACCGTGAGGTACAAAGACGCCACAACAGGTGAAATCAGGGCCGCTTCCCCCAAGGAGGAGTTCGCCCTGTCGCGACGCACCAGGAAAGGGGGCACATTTCACAGCTTTCGAGTGGACAGGGCTGGAAAGTGGTACGGTGAACTAAGCCCCGGCCATTACCTGCTATCGAAGCGGTCGTGGATGTTTCCTGCTGACACGAAGCCGAGGCACGCCCTGGTTGGTCGGAAGGAATTCGATGTCGCGCCGGAAGGAGCCCGAGTCGAGGTTGCTCTGACGGAGCTTCTTCCGGTTCTGTTCGAGGGGAAGCTGGTGTACGCCGACAACCGCCAACCGGTGAGCGGGTTGAGGATTGACGTGAAGCAAGTTGAAGGGGCTTCTTTGGATGACATGTTGACCAACGAAGAGGGTGGATTCCGCATGTGGGCATATCCGGGGGTCGAGTTCCGGATCAAGGCGCTGAAAGACCCTCACCTTGTAAAAGCAGGGCATCTTGGTCCGTATACGGTTCCCGAAAAGTGCGAGGTACCTTTCCTCGTCGAGGTAAAACGTCCCCGGCTCAGTCTCTACCTGCGGGTGAAGATCATAGATCCACTTGAGGGCCTTTCCGTCGACGATCTGAAAGAACTAGACATACAAGATAGCCAGCGCAACACTGCTTCGCTGAAGATCGTCGACGGTGAGCTCAAGGTCTATGACCTCTGGCCGGAGACATTCGAGGTGTACCTGCCGAGGAAGTACAGGGAGGCATACATAGCAGAGGGGTTAATGGGATGGAAGGTTACGGCAGACTCCACCTGCAAGGGCGAGATCGTTCTGCGCCCGATCACCAGGTCCGCACTCAAGGTGCGCCTGATACACCAGGGGCACGACAAGCCGCTGGGCGGCGCACTCTTGATCGTAAGAGATTTCAGGCGGAGAACCGTGGGCAAAGGGACCACCGACGAGGACGGCAGGTGCAGCTTCGAAGATGTCCCTCACGGCGAATGTTCTATCGCCGCACAGGTAGCCTCCCTTCCAAGAGCGTATCTGGCCGTAAACCACACCGACGCGCCCGGGATCATCGAACTGCCCTACCCCCGGTTCAAGGTTATCAGAGGCGCGGTTTTCACTGCCGAAGATCGACCCGTAACCGGTCGATGTGGCAAAGTCTCTGTGATTGATATCCGGAACGACAGGCAGTACTCTACCCGTACGGATGAGAAAGGCGAGTATGTATTGCGCCACAGGGTAAAATCACGCGCCCTTCTCGTTTCGATTTTTTTCTCTGATGATCTCGGTCACGGAATACACGCTCGTGAAATCGACTGCGCGGCGGAGAGCACGAAGCTGACCATACGGCATCGGACCGTAGCAGGAGTCCGGTTCAATCTCGAAATCACTGATGATGCCCGCGACCTGCTGTCCGAACGGCCGCGCATCGCGCTCGCCCTGAAAGCGTATGAGAAGTATCGTGGCTGGCCGCTCCCTTTCAAGGGGGCAGGTGCATACGCGACCATGGCGGAGCCCGGCGAGTACGTTGTCATGCTTGGACGTCGCGAGGGCAACGGGCGCAAGTACTATCGCCTCGGGAGTCTTTCCGTCGGCCCTGAGGAGACCACCAAAGCACCGGCATTTGTGATAACACCGGATACATTCAAGCAAGAACCGGTGGGACCATGACAGGTGGCACGCGACTATTTTCGTGGATTCGCGGAGCTGGTTACGCGTTTCAATATCGCGTTTTTTTGTGCCCGTTTTTTTGGTGCCTGACACTTTTAGCTTCCGCAACGCCTTGCATATCAGGCACTTACAGAGCCGTGTCGGATTCGCGGCGTTCTTGTGACGTAAGACGCGACGCAAGAAACCGATCCGCGAGACGACGAAAGCCCTCACCTTTCGGGCCGGCCGAAGAGTCCATTTGGGCGGTTTCGGTCCGCGGTTTTTTTTGATGCACATCAGGATCAAGGGCATCGGCCGCCTGAGAGGGCGGGCCGCCTAATAAGGCGGGGCGACCAACGAAGACGTTCGTACGTGTTCAGCGTCGGCGCACACGTACCTGGCAGGCGGAAAACCGAAGATGAACACAACTCCCGACAACCCTCGCGTGGGCCAAAAAATCCGCATGGGCCATGTAGGGGCGGCGCTTCGCAGCACATCGTGGTGGCCGACAGGCCCCCACGATGTGACCGAATTGCCCGCCCTCCGGCGGATTCAGATTCATGTTTGCGTTCGAGTTAGGT
>Ga0114922_10000934_pt1 | contig 27929 bp, 13 predicted proteins | sample AartaG_FD_100975 | JGI IMG/M metagenome (GOLD analysis project Ga0114922, IMG submission 100975) | Deep subsurface microbial communities from Aarhus Bay to uncover new lineages of life (NeLLi) - Aarhus_00045 metaG | ecosystem: Environmental > Aquatic > Marine > Oceanic > Sediment | place... | reverse complement strand
TGACAAGTATCCGCTGATGAAAAAGCCAAGGCGTATTCTGCAGGAGGAGTTGATCATGAGTGCTTAATTTCACGCCATTGGGCGTGAGCCCGTGGAAAAGATCGGCCCCATGACCCCAGAGCCCCCGCAGGGGGCGGCAGAACGGCCGTCTGAGAAGGCGGCGCGACGAACGAAGACGTTCGTCGAGATGGACGCGATAGCGCACCGCCTCGGAAACGCGGGTCGACGACGAGGACGAGAGGAAATGGCGCGCACTAACCAAAAACCATATTTCGTTGTCGTACCCCGCAAAACTGCCCCCATCCTTGACAAACCCACCCTGATAATGTATCATTTCCGTACAGACGCGCGGGCAAACACGCTGCTTGTTGATGACGACGGCCCGGCGAATTCCTCGAACATTACGGGAGAGTACCTCGATGATCTACCGACCGATGGGAAAATCCGGCGTCCAGGTTTCGGCGCTCAGCATGGGCTGCGGGCATCTGCCGGACGATGACGACAAGTGCGACGAACTGCTGCAGGCTTGCGTTGCAGCCGGGGTCAATTACTTCGAAACCGCAACGGTGTACTGCGGCGGAAAATGCCAGCAGAAGACCGGCCAGGGACTCGAGCCGGTTCGCGATGGCATAATGATCTCGGCCAAACAGGGCGTGCTGCTCGACGACGAACAACCGGGAAGCAAAGAAACCACGGGCGATGACTTCCGTCGCGAGATAATCGAAAACCAACTGCCGGCCCTGCGTACCGACCATGTCGAGTGGTGTCAGGTCGGCTGGTTCTCGGCCAACAAGATTGATGCGGTCCGAAGGAAGGGCGGCGTGATGGACGGCGTAAGGCGGATGATCGACGAGGGGATCGTCGGCCATGTCGGGTTCACGTCGCACGATTCACCCGAGAACGTGGTGAAGATCATCGAGACGGAGCTGTTTGAATCGTGCACTTTGCAGTACAACATGCTGAATCTCTCGTACGCACCGGCGCTGGACGCCGCCCGCGAGCACGGCGTGGCGGTGGTGGTGATGGGCCCGCTGAGCGGCGGCATGCTCGCCCGTCCCGAGCAGGCGCTCCTCGACCTCACCTCCGACGCAATCCGCACCTCGCGCGCCGGGCTGCACTTCGTTTTGAGCAATCCCGCCGTCTCGACCGCGTGCAGCGGGATGACGACACTCGACCACCTGGCGGAGAACGCTGCGAGCGTTGAGTTGGCCGTGGACAACAGCGTATGGGACGAGGCGAAAGCGATCGTCGGCCGCTTCCAGGCCGCCGACAAAACGCTGTGCACCGGCTGCAATTACTGCCGTCCGTGCCCCGAGGGGGTCGACATATCGCGCAACCTGCGCATCCGCAATTACCTGAAGGTGTATGAGAAGGCCGATGCCGTCCGCAGAGCGTATGCCGAAATCCCTTCCGACGCGCGGGCCGATAAATGCACCAAATGCGGCGAATGCGAAGAGAAGTGCCCCAACGACCTCCCCGTGCGTGACCTGCTCGCGGAAATTGCCGAGGAGTGCGGGTCTTCGTGAGGGATCGGCTGAGAGACCGGTGTGTGTTTAACGTCGATGCGCAACATTTCCTCTCGTCCTCGTCGTCCTCGTCGTCGCGCCGCCTTCTCAGGCAGCCGTTCTGTCGCCCCCTGCGGGGGCTCTGCGGTTTTGGGCGATCGTTTTCCACGGACTTACGCCCGTGGCTACAGACTATCGCCCTTCGGGCTGAAGAGGCAAGCCCGAAACAGATTCCGTCTGTGCACGCTAAACACGTACAACGTTCGTCGAGGTAGATGCGATAGCGGCACTGTCTCGGAAAGGCGGGGCGACGCGCACCGACCCAAAACCATGTTTCGTTGTCGCACCCGCGTTTCCCATCTTCCTGCTGCAAAATCTTCGCCCTAAGACTTGACAAACGCGATCCCATGATATATGATGGTTGGGCAGATGCACGCCATTTCCCTTTCTGGAAAGGAGCCGGGCCGTGAAGAGACTCGCAATCGTTATCGGACTGCTCACACTTGTGTGGGCGGCGGCCGACGCTCGGGCGAGGACGCGTCGGGTAAGGCGCGACGGCAAGGGCTTTCCAACGATCCGGTCGGCCATTGATGCCGCCAAGGACGGCGACACGGTGCTCGTGGCCGACGGCACCTACACGGGAGTCGGTAACCGCAACATCGACTTCCAAGGCAAGCGGATCACCCTCCGCTCCGAAAACGGCCCCGAGCGCTGCATCATCGACTGCGAGGGAAAAGGCCGGGGCTTCTATTTCCGCCGCAACGAAAAGGCGGATTCCGTCGTCGACGGCTTCACGATCACAAACGGATATGCCGACGGCGACGGGGGCGCGATATTGTGCTCGTCGAGCAGCCCCACGATCATCAACGTTATCATCTCCAACAACAAGTGCGGCGGCTCGGGCGGCGGCATTTGCCTCGCCCCGGGCGACTCGAAGATCGCCAACGTCGTCCTCATCGGCAACAGAGCCAAGGGCTTCGGCGGCGGGCTGTGCTCGCGCGCGGGCAACCCGAGGGTCACCAACTGCACGGTCGCGGCCAACGCCGCCGAGCAGGGAGGCGGGCTCTATTTCGACGACGGCAGCCCGGCGCTCAGCAATAGCATTGTGTGGGAAAACACCGCGGCGGCGACCGGCAACGAGATCGCGCTGGGCGCGGCCGCGAAGCTGGCCGTGAAGTCGTGCGATGTGCAGGGCGACAAGGTCGGAGTGGACGTGGCCGAGGGCGGGGCACTGGCGTGGGCCAACGACAATCTGAGTCTGCACCCGCGGTTCTCGCTGCCGGGCGATTTCCACCTGCTGCCATACTCGCCGTGCGTGGACGCGGGCGCCTACAAACCGACGGGCGGGCTGCCTCCCACCGACGCCGACGGCAACCCCCGTCCGCTGGACGGCAACGGCGATGGAAACGCGCGGGCCGATATCGGGGCGTACGAACGCAACACCAAGAAGCCCTCGATTGCGGTCTCGGCGGGCACGGGGGTGTTGTTCGCATTGGAGGGGGCGCAGGCTTCCTTCACCGAAGCTATCTACATCCGCAACTGCGGCGGCGGCAGCCTGCAGTGGAAGATCGCCAGCGCAAGCGAATGGCTGCGGATTGTCCCCTCATCGGGCGAATCGACGGGCGAGACGGACAAGGTGACGCTTGAGGTCGACGCCGCCAAGCTCAAGCGCGGCGACTACCCCGGCGTGGTGCAGGTCTCGGCGGAGGGTGCACAAAACGGCCCCCGCACGATTGCGCTGACCCTCCGCGTGAGCGGCAAGGTGTACGTCCCCAAAGAGCACGCCACGATCCAAGACGCCATCGACGCCGCCATAACCGGCGACGTGATCATCCTGGCCGACGGCACGTATCGCGGGCAGGGCAACAGGGACATCGATTTCCGCGGCAAGGCGATAACTCTCCGCAGCGCCGACGGCCCGGCGAAGTGCATTATCGATTGCGAAGGCAAGGGGCGAGCGTTTTACTTCCGCAACAGCGAGAGAGACAATTCCGTGCTGGCAGGCCTGACGATCACCAACGGATTTGTCCCGCCCACATGGCCCGAGCTTTCGGTCGGCGGCGGGATCGTGTGCGACTCGGCCTCGCCGCTGATCGTCGGCAACGTCATCACGAAGAACACGGGCTCGGGCATACTTTGCTCGGGCGACGCGGCGCCGGTCATCAAGAACAATATGATAGTGGAAAATCTGGCGGACTGGGGTGGCTGCGGGATATACTGCGAGGCCTCGACGGCGCCGACCATCGCGAACAACACAATCGCCGGCAACCCGGGCGGCGGGATCCGCGCCTGGAACTCGCAGGCAACAGTGGTCAATTGCATCATCTGGGGAAACGGCGAAGACCTCGGCGGAGTGGAGGCCCGGAATTCGTGCATTCAGGATGAGAACGAGGGCGAGGGCAACATATCGACGTATCCGCATTTCGTGGACGAGGCGAGCGGCGACTATCACCTGAAATCGTATTCGCCCTGCATCGACGCAGGCGACGACTCGGCGGTCGAGCCGCGCGACCGCGACTTCGACGGCCAGCCGCGCATCATACTGGACCACGCCGACATAGGCGCGGATGAGACGGCCGCCATGAGCACCGATAGCGATAACGACGGCGAAGGCGACGAGCTGCCCGACGACTGGGAGAAGGAGCACTTCGCAAACATCATCGCCGGCCAGTGGGGCGATCCCGACGTCGACGGGCGAAGTAATCTCTACGAGTACCGAGCCGGCACCGACCCCAACAGGGACCAGCAGACTATCTACGTGAGCGTGGCCAACGCCGGCGACACGCAGACCGACGGCACCCGCGCCCATCCTTTCCCCACGCTGCGGCAGGCTATCCGGACTGCGACGGGCACGGTGCTCGTTGCCGAGGGAAGATACGTGGAGCAGGTGACGGTCGACGGCAAGATACTGGACATCCGGGGCGGTTACGACAAGACCTTCGAGGCGCGCGATCCCGGCAAGTACAAGACCATACTCGACGCCGGGGGTCTCTACAGGGCGATCACGTTTGTGGGGGTCAAGGGCGGATTCCTAAGCGGCTTTACGATAACGGGCGGAAACGCATACCACGGCGGCGGCATCTGTTGCACGCTTTCCTCGACGAACATCAGCGGCAACATCATCACCGGAAACACCGCCCAGTGCGGCGGCGCCATCGAATGCGGCTGGCAATCGTCGCCGACGCTCGAGAACAATACGATAACCGGCAACACGGCCGAGCGCCACGGCGGGGGCATTTACTGCTGGGGCCAGACCGAGGCGACTATCCTCAACAATACGATCACGATGAACACCGCCCTCGAGCTGGGCGGCTCGATCACCTGCACCGACACCTCCTCGGCGACCGTCACCAACAGCATCCTGTGGAAGAACGGCGGCGAGGATGTCGCCGAGCTTGCCGTGTACGGCGAGTCGATCATAACCATCAGCTACAGCAACGTGACCAACGGGTTCGAGCGCGTGGTCGTGCCCGACGATTGCGTGGTCAAGCGCGGTGAGGGTAACATCGACGCCGACCCTCTTTTCGCCGATCCGGAGAACGGCGACTTCCACCTGAAGTCGAAATTTGGCCGCTGGAACCCTGCGATCGGCAAATGGCTGAAGGACAACGCAACCAGCCCCTGTGTGAACGCCGGCGATCCCGCCTCACGCTTCCCGCGCCCCGACGGCCAACGCACAAACCTCGGCGCCTACGGCAACACCGAGCAGGCCTCCCGCATCAGGGAGTACTAGCCGCAAAGACTTGCGTCAAGAGGGCTCAAATAGGCGAAGGAAGTCGATTCTCGACATGCCTTACAGCGCTTTCCTCAAGAACGTGGAGGGCCAAACAACCTCAGTATCTCACCACAAAGACACAAAGGGCACAGAGGGTCAACTCATCATGCTTTCTGTACTTTTAACCCATTGAGTAAAGTACTGAGGGTGGCTGAGTAGCGGTTCGCCTTATCCATGCCCATCTGCATAATCTGCGCAATCTGCGGATAAGTGCTCTGCAAGCCATCTGCGTCGAAAACTAGGGACAGTTACCTATTTTTTGCTTGACACCCAGCCCGGCGCATGCTAAACTTTGCTCATGCCACGAGTCGCAAGAATTGTTGTGCCCGGCGTGCCGCACCATATCACCCAGCGCGGCAACAACCTCCAGGATGTTTTCTTCATCGACGCCGACAGGCGGGTGTACCTCGCGCTGCTCAAGCAGCAATCGTATAAGTTCGGCCTGGACGTCACGGCCTACTGCCTGATGACCAACCACATTCACCTGGTGGCCACGCCGCAGACGAAGGATGCGCTTGCCAAGGCCGTAGGTCGCACGCATTTGATTTACACTCAGTACATCAATCAAATGCACGGGCGAAGCGGACACCTCTGGCAGAACAGATTCCATTCGTGCCCGTTGGGCCATGGCCACTTGGTCAACACTCTCCGCTACGTCGAGCGCAACCCCGTGCGCGCGAAGCTCGTGCGATACGCGTGGCAATACGAATGGTCCAGCGCCGCCGCCCACACAGGCGGCAACGACCCCAGCGGCCTGCTGGACGTCCGTGCCTGGCGCCGGCGGCATCAAGACGCAGACTGGCGCGAAACGCTGAAGCGCCCGGAAGACTCAGACGTTGTGGCCGCGCTGCGTCTCGCGAGCAGCCGAGGCCGGCCGTTGGGAGGCGATCTCTTCCTCAGCAAACTCGAAAAAGCCCTTGGCCGGCGGCTGCGTCCGCTGCCCGTGGGCAGGCCGCGCAAGAAGAAAACAGAAAAATAGGTAACCGTCCCTAGTTTTGAAATGAATAGTCGGCTGTCGCTATTCTTCGGCGGTCGGCTCCGGCTGCGGGTCAGCGTCCTCTGCAGGCTTGCTCCGGGTCTTGAAGACCCACACATACGGCACGGCTGCTTTCCCCTCGGTGTCGCGGAACCCCGTATGCCGGGAACTGTTCACGCCCACCGCATAACGCGAGTTGGCAAGCATTTCCTTCCCGGCAAAAGGGCATGCTGGGTGATGGGGCATCTGGCCGGCAGGCGGGGAACGCTCACGGCCACTTCTTGCTGTCTTTTTTTGTACGCCAGTCCATGGTCTTGGGAAAGAGGCCGTGATCGAGCCTGGCGTCGCCGGGTGCGAAGCCGCCTTCGTCTTGCACCTGCTTGCGGTACTTGGCAAGCCATGCCTTCCAGCCCGCCTTGCACTTCGCTGCTTCCTGTTGATCCTCGAAAACGGGCGTGCTCCAACTACAGCACCAAACCGAAGGCACCACCCACAGAGCAAGGCGCTTCATCATCTCGAGCGCCACTGTTTTGTCGTCCAGTCGATCGGCGCAGATGTCAGCCCACGCATCTCCGCCCCCGAGTGTCTTGGCGGTGTCCACGGCCCCCTCAATGACATAGCCGTGGGTCGCGCGTCTTAGAAGCTCCAGCACGTCCGGCAGGAGGGCCTCGTCTCCCGCTTTTCGGGCTGCATAGCAGGCTGCAAGACGCACGGCCAACTCTGGGTCTTTGAGAAGCTGAGGCAAGAATTGCTTGACACGTGCAGAAACGGGCGTGGGCAGATTATGCAGGATCTTAGAGCGGACCAGCGTAACGGGATGCTTGAGAAGCGCAACGCATTGATCTTCCCAGCCGTCGGGGCGGAAGTCTTTCAGAGCGCCAAGGGCCTGCACCCAGACCACGGCGTCACCAGTTGTGGCCGTCGCTTCAGGTGGGCGCGCTCCGTCCAGCAGCAGCCTTCTGGCTGCCCAGTCCAATGAGTAAACGGCACTCCCTGCCTTACGCTCGGCTTGCTCCGGGAAGGCCCGCCACGCCGGCGCCCATCGGCCAAGCGCAGCGGAAAGGAGCGGAAGATGCTCAGGCCCGCCTATGTAAGAGATGAACTTGCCTGCCTGCGTCACTACTTCAGCATCGTCGGCCTTCAGGCGGGACGTCGCCCATCTCAGCAGCGGCTCTGCCATCTCATCGCGCCAACACAACTCTATATGGCGGATTTCGTACTCGAGACACTTGCGGCGGCGGGGTCTCCCCTCGCGCCTTATCAGGTCCTCAAGTTCATTTCTCAGCCAGGGCTGGGGTATGCGCGGGTGCAGCTCGCGGGCGACACTGAGGGCGATCTCGGTGTCGGGATCATCCAGCAGGCGTATCAGTTCCCGGGTTGCTTTCGGGGTGAGGATGGAAGCGATACCATCCACGGCTGCCAGCCTTACTTTGGTATCCTCCCTCTTCGTAAGCTCGATGAGGTGAGGTAGATAAACGGGAGAACGAATTACCCTGAAGGCGAAGGCAGGGCTGAGGAACGTTCCGCCGTCTTGGCCCTTGCGCAGGCCGTCAACCATGCCGTCGAGGACCACTTTCGCCTGCTGCGAAGTGGGCTTCCGCACGATGACCTTGAACTCGCCGAGCGGCGTTCGTTTGAAACCATAGGTAGAACTCCATTCGGGGTCGCCATCGCCCCAACCGAAGTCACAGGCCACGCCCACACGGTACGTGCCCGCCGACTCGAACCCGCACCAGCTTTGCAGCAGCAGCCGTTGTTCATGTGTCTCGCCGGGCTTGATCTTCTGTGGGCCTCCAATGCCCCCCATGAAGTTTTCCATCGGATCGGGATCAGGAACCTCATTCCCCGCTTCGTCCCAGGCCCTGAACTTGAACCGCAACGGCCGCGACGCACCGCGATAGTCCGAGCCCCTCTCGATACGGATTTCGTTCTCACCTTCGTTTTTCAGGATAAAACGTACGTACGTCGGCTCGCCAAGGAAGTACTCCGCCTTCTCCGGCGCGACCTCCACCACGGCGCCCGGCGGCATCCCCTCAGCGCCTTCCACCGTTCGGCCAACCGCGAGGCTGCCCAGCGACAAACAAAAGGCGAGCCCCGTCATCACTCCCACACCAAGATCGGCATGCAACCTGTGACCACTCATGTCGGTTCCTCCCGTTTTACGGTGCGACGTTGTCACATCCACTTGTTACCGAGCCTCAAAGAGGCGGACAACCTAATTGAATAGACGCAGGATACCATCAAGCGTTCAAAGGAAAATGGGAAAATCGGCCGCGGCGATCATCTCGTCGGGCTCTTGGACGCGCGGGTGGCGTAAGCCCAAGGCCCGCGTGCGCGCTCTTCCCTGCTCTCCCCTCAGCAAAACACTCTCACGGCGGATCGCCCCGGGACCGCAATCGGAATATCCTTTGAGCCGGTGCCGAGCTTCTCCTTGCCGTCGGGCATCACGATTCGGTGCTCTGCGCCGCTTGGACGTGTGTGAAAGGTGACGGCGGTTCTGATGGTCTTCTGCGTTGGGTTCCACACGTGCGCCTCGCAGGCGCTCCGGCCGTCGTAGCCGAAGTGCGCGGCATCGGGCACGATCGCGACCAAGCGGTCGTCGGCCGCCTCGGCTATGCCGCCGCCGAAGGTAAGGTAGTTCATCAGCGGCTCGACGCTCTGATACGGCGCCTGGAGGGTCTGGTCCCACGGGCACTCGTAGGAGATGAACCCGCCGCCCCGCATGAAGATGGCGCGCTCGTTGGGGAATTTCTTGACATCGATGTATTCGGTCGCCTGCGTTGCGGGGTCGTAGACGCGCTTGTGTGTGCGGGCCGCGGGGAACATGCACAGTCCCGTGCGCGCCGCGAGGAAGAGCAGGTCGTAGTAGCCGGGCATTGGGTCCACCTTGTTCAGGATCGCGGCCACGGCGCGGATTCCTTCGTACGACTCGAGCGGGGGCATCTCGGCCCACTGGTCGCGGCCGCAGGTCCCTCCGCCGATGGCCCAGCCGCGGGTGTCCATATCGTCCACCGTAGAGGCGTTGGCCGTGGAATAGACGACCGAGATCATGTAGTTGGCCAGGCGGCGGGCACAGTCGAGATAAGACTTGCGGCCCGTGCACTCCGCCGCGAGGATGTTTGCGAGGATCGACCGGCCCGAACTCAGCGAGCGGAACTGGTGGCCCGACTGGCACCAACCTTCCATCTTGCCTCCGCCGAAGAGCCAGAACCTTCCGTCGAGCTGCGCGTTGACAACCTTCAGAAGGCTCAGGCCCTTCTTCAGCATCGGCTGGCTGTCGAACAGCTTGCCGCCCAGCAGCAGCGTTTCCGCCAGCGTCCCCAAAGAACCGTAGTCGGCGTTGAGCCGCTTGCCCTCGTCGTCGCCGCGAAGGATGCGCATCATCCCACCGAGGAACCGCTCCATTTGTCTTTCGAGTGCCGGCGGGCGCTCGGCGGCGCTCTCGAGCGCGCGCAGGCACGGATTGGCGATGAACCCGAGGGTGACGATGTCGTTGGCCCTGCCGGTGCGTTCCTCGAGGGAAACGGCGTGCCGGTCGGCGAGGTCCTGGACGCGGCGCATGAGCTTCGCGTTGCCGAGCACTTTCGCCTCGTATGTTAAGGGCCCATACCATTGCAGCGCGAACATCTTGCTATGGCCGCCGGTGAGGGGCCGGCTGCCGTCTATGTATGTGCGCATGCCGGCGTCTTCGTCCCAGGCGACGGCGAAGCGCTTCTTGTGGAACATTGCCACGAGTTCATCGTTGGCGCGGCGCCAGTCGACGCCCAGCGACGTTGCCACGTCCCACGCTTTCACCCTGCCGTTGGCGGGGAAGGTGTAGGCGAGCATTCGCTGCCAGCCTTTCATCAGCCATTCGTCGAGCTTCGCGCCGCCCGGGTCGCCGGTGTAATCGACGGTCACCTTCTGCGTTACGGCCTGGCCTTTCCGGATGACGAAGTTGGGGTCCTTCAGCAGGCTCGACGACCAGTTGGTGCAGCCGACGAGGTACTTGTAGCCGCGCTTCTTGCCGGCCTTCCGCATCTTCTTCGACTGCCTGATGACCTTTTCGTCTGAGGATGTAAGGCTGCCGGTGCCTCGCGACGGCGTGGCGTACAGCTCCTTGAACGTGCAGTCGTCGTGGTGACCGAGAATTTGAATCCAGCGGGCGTTGCCGCCGTCGGCATTTTTTACATGATGGGCGAGGATCGGCGACCAGCAGCGCCCCGTCTGCCGGGCGCGGAGCTTGCGGTTTTGCACCCACAGGGCGTTCTCCAGGAACACGCCGCCGATGATCTTGCCGCCCTTGTGCTTGTAGACGGGGTTATGGCCGATGACCGTCGTCGACTCTTCCATGAAATCGTATTCGTAAGGGCATTCGAACGCCGCCCCCGACTCGATGATCTCGATGGGGCCGGTCGTGGGCGTGTAGGTGGATTCGACGATGAACCCCGGGCCGTCTTCCGCCGCGGTCACCGCAACCGAGCACGCCACCCGCTCGTTGTAGAACTTCAGCGTCCCTTCGAAGCGGATGCCGTTCGCGAGGGCCTTGGCCTTCGTCATCGCCGGCCGCATGACGCTTACCGACATCCATTCGTGGTCCTTGAACCGCAGCATGCGCCGCTTGCCCTGGTAGAACCAATCGGGGATCCATTGCTTGTTTTTCTTGTGGAAAACGCAGCGCAAGTCGGCGTGGGTTACTTGGGCGGTGGTCTTCTTCAGCGTGACGGTTGCCATCGGGTTTCCTTTCGGGGGTGTTGTGTGGTCGGGCGCGTTCACTGACAGCCACGACGCCGCAAGGGGCCCGCCTTGGTCGAAAAGGATAGCAATTGGCCCCGCACAAATCAAGTTCCGAGAGGCCGTGCTTTGCCTTATCCCTTAATACCCGTCATTGCGATGCCTCTGATGAAGGCTTTCATTGTGGCGAAGAAAAGGATGATCAGCGGCAGGCTTACAACCGTCGACGCCGCCATCAGAAGGTGCCACGGAGTGCCGCCGTGCTCCGATGAGAATGCCTGCAGGGAAAGCGAGAGGGTGAACTGCGACTGGTGGTTGAGGTAGATCAGCGGGCCGAGGAAATCTTTCCACGTGCCGAGGAAAGTGAACAACGCCACCATCGCCAACGCCGGCTTTGAAAGGGGCACAACGACGTTCCACAGGATCTCCAGCTCCGAGCATCCGTCGATGCGCGCCGCATCGAGCAGGTCTCGCGGCAAGCCCAGAAAAAACTGCCGCAGAAGGAATATGAAGAATGCCGAGCCGAACCACGAGGTCACCCACAGCGGCTTGAACGTCCCCACCCAGCCCAGCTCGCGATAAAGCAGGTAGACCGGAACCATCACCACGGGGAAGGGTATCATCATCGTTGCCAGCGTGACGGCGAAGAGCAGCTTGCGCCCCTTGAACTCGATGAACGCGAAACCGTAGGCGATGAGCATCGAGGATATGACGGTCCCGGCCACCGTCATCATGCACAGGAACAGCGTGTTGAAGAGGCTGCGGCCGAAGTGTATGCGGCCCAACGCGGCGGGGTAGTTGTACAGGATCTCGCGGACGGTCCGTTCGATCTCATCCTCGGGCAGTACATCCCACGCCCGGGTGACGTCGCCCTCGGCCGATGCGATCTCCTTGACGTCTGTGTCTTCGGGGCGCCACTCGCGCACGAGCCAGAGCTCTGTGCCGAGGGGGTCGGGCTTTATCTCCCGGACCAGCCTCGCTGGCACCTTGCGGCCCGAGACCAGCGTCAACTCGCCCGACTCCGGATCGAAGCGGTTCTTATCGTCCGCGAGGATCTTCATCTCCGGCGTCACTTCCATGTCCATGCGCGCGAGTTCATGCTTGTTGAAAACGGGATACTTCTGCCACGTTTCCGGCCCGAAGGGCAGTGTCAGCTCGCCGGCGGCAAAGCCGCCCTGCGGCTGCACAATGAACATCGGATTGTCGGGTGCCGGGCTGATCCGGCGCTCCAGCACCACCTCGTGGCTCACGCCGTCGATTCGCGCTGTGTGCCCCATCCCGAAGAGCGCTTCCTTGATACTCTCCGGCTGGCGCATGGTCTGGCTGAGCGGCTTGAGGGACGTCGAGACCATCCACACCAGCGGCATCACGAAGAACAGCGCCCCGGCCGCGAGCATAGCGTGTATGCAGAGCCGTTGGTGCAGTGCCGGTCTTCTGCCGGATGTGCCTGCCATATCATCTCCCTGCGTAATAGACGTGCTTGCGCGAGGCGCGGAAAGCCAGCAGCGTGAGCCCGACGATCAGCAGAAACAGCACCCACGCCACCGCCGAGGCATAGCCGACACGCTGGTACTGAAACGCCTGGTCGTAAACAAACATGGCGACGAACCGCGTTTTGTCCTCCGGCCCGCCGCCTGTCATTATGTATGGTTCGGTAAACACCTGGAAGGTGCCGATGATGGCCATAACGACGTTGAACAGAATCACGGGCGACATCATCGGTATGGTTATGTGTCGGGTTTTCTTCAGCCATGAGGCGCCGTCGATGTCGGCGGCCTCGTAAAGCTCCACGGGAACGTCCTGCAGTTTCGCCAGGTAGATAATCGCCATCTGACCGACTCCCCACATCGACATGACGATCAGCCCCCACAGCGCCCACGGCGGGGCGAATGAGATGCCCGAGGGGAAAGGATTGCCGTCCGACAGCCACCCCGGCGAGTGCAACTTCTTCATGTCGATGGGGAGTAGATAGTGCAACAAGACATTGACGACGGCGACCGCCCCCAGCACGATGGCGGCAACCGCCGCGGCTTTGAGAGCGCCCCGCAGTTTCGGCTCCCTTCGGAGCCATGATCCGAAAGCCGGCACGGCAAGCGCCGGCGCTATCAGCAGAGCGATCGCCTGCGGGCGCAGGAAGTTGCCTCTCCCGAGCGCCGCGGCGAGATCGAAGAACAGATTGGTCCAACCGTCGATCACGCTCAGCGCCGCCCCCAGCACCCAGTTGATCAGGCCGAACTCCGGATTGAGAATCCACATCCACAGGATGGCGACCACAACCGTCGGCACAAGGTGAGGCAGGTAAAAGACGACGCGATAAATCCCCTGACCGCGGATGCGAGAGTTCAAAAGCATGGCCAGCGTAAAGGAGAGGAGCACGCCCAGCGGGATCGCGACGGCGGCATAGATCATGGTCGTGCCCAGCGACCGGTGGAAGACGGCATCGCCCGTCAGCTCGGCGTAGTTTTCCAGCCCGATGAAGAGAGGGTCCTGCAACGGCGGATACTCGCAGAAGCTGAAGTAGAATCCGGCGAGGAAGGGAAAGGCGATAAAGACCACCAGCGCGATCAGCCAGGGCAGGATGAAGCCGTAGCCGCACAGAGACTTGCGCAGGTCTGTGCTCATTCGGCCGCCCTCCGCCTTGCGAGGCGCCTGAGCTTGTTGTCGAGCTTCGCCTGGATGTCGGTGCGAACGTGCACGAGCGTCTTCCTGATTTCGGCCTCGCACAGGGCTTCGATTCTATCCTGGCGCGCCCGGCCCGTGAGGCCCTGCAGCTCATGCTCGGGCACCGGCCAGTTCCAGACGTGGTCAAACGCCTTCGAAAGCTGATCGTGGTATTCCAGCCATACGGGAATGCGGGGAAGTATGAAGGAGTCGGGCGCGGCGGCCACCTTCTCGAACACGCCGAGCTCCAGGTTCGGGTGCCCGTGCCGGAGCCACTCCGGGGGCTCCTTGACGGGCATGTGTTTGCCATGCAACCTGCAAAGGATGGCCAGCCCGCGCGTTTGCGAGTGAAGGAGAAACTTTTTCGCCGCTTCCGGATGCTTGCAGCCGCGCGGGATTGCGATCACGTCGGCGTCGATCAGCGACCTCGGCGCGGGTACGCCTTCGGCGCACGGGAACGGTGCCACGCCGAATTTCATGTGCGGGCGATGCCGGCGGATGAAGTTCGGAAACCACACGCCCTGCATCTCCATCGAGACCTTCCCGTCGATGAAGGCGTTGTGGGCGGAATCGAAGTTGCCGAAGCCCGACTTGAACCGCAGGAGCTTCTCGCGGCCGTAGGCCTCGGCGTAGCGTTTGAGCCACTTGAACGCGCGGATGTTTCCTGGGTCATCGGCAGTTATCTTGCCGGTCTCGGAGTCATAGAGCCCGCCTCCGAAGTAGTAGCCCCACGCCGAGTTGAACCACCCCGGCTCCGTCGGCAGAAAGCCCATCACCCTGGGCGTGCCGTCTTCGTTGAACTCGTTGAGGACCCCCGCGTAGCGGTCCAGCTCTTCGATGGTGCGCGGCGGTCGGTCGGGGTCGAGCCCCGCGGCGCGCAGTTCCGCCGCCTTCTGCCGGAAGTGCTCCTTGTTGTAAAACAAAGCGACCGAGGCAGGCGTTGTGGGCAGCGCGTAAGTCTTTCCGCGATACTCGCAGAGCTTGAGGTAGTTGGGGGTGTAGTAATCGCGGCCGAGGCCGGATTCTTCGAGGAAATCATCCAGCGGCACGAGCGCATTGGCCTCGGCGAACGGCGCCACGTCGTTGGCCCACAGGCCCACAATGTCGGGCGGGTCGTTGCCGATGATGGCCAGCATCGCCTTGCGATTGACTTCGGATGTGTTGATGTAATGAACGAAGACCTCGCTCTGATTCTTGTTGAAGTCGTCGACCATCGCCTGGCAGGCGTCGCGTTCGAAGCTGCCCCACTTCTCCCAGTAGGAGATATGGAGCCGCTGTTGCCACGTGTCCTTGTATTCCGAGTGGCGCACCGGGTCGAAATCCTCCAGTTCCGGCTGGACCTCCAGGTAGCCGATGAGGAATACGACCACGACAACCGCAGCTACGCCGAAATGGACACGTCGCATTGTTTCCCTCTGACACGGGCCAATGTATCTGATGTGGCGGCATTGCGAATGCCATTATCCTACACGATCATGCCTCGCCGCGCAATGGTAAATCGCGGTTTGGTCAAAGCGCCTTGGAAAAAGCTTTGACATTTAACATGCCCGGAATACAATGACTGAGGACGGCTCGGGCGCGGCCCGGGGTTTTTCTTTTGAGCTTGCATCATGCGGCGGACAGATCCGCTGGGCGAAATGTTGAGGAGCAGACAGTGCGGGAAAACTTGAGGCCGAGGGCAACGCTCGTTTCTTTCCTTGTAGGTCTTGTGTTGATCGGTGCCTGTGTCGAGGGGCAGGTCCGCACGGACGAGACCGATGCGGAGGGCACCCCGCCGCCGGCAAGCGGGCTGGCGGCGCAGATCGTTGAGATGACGGGTGCTCGGACCAGGCTCGTGTGGCAGCACCAGGTGGCGGTTACCCCAGGCAACAACTGGGACGCCACCACAAACGAATACGAGCTGGTGGTATACGACACGGTCGACGGCAAACAGCGTGTGATCCTGCCGGGCCCCGCCAATTACTCCAACCCCTGCTTCATCGCCGACGGCTCCCGAATCGTGTTCAGCGACGCGCCCAACAACAAGGCATACGTTATCGATTGCGACGGCCGCAACAAGAAGCTCCTCTTCAATGGCTACGCCTTCGAGACGTGGATCGATCCCAAAACCGGTACGGACTGGGTGTATGCGAACTCGGGCGGCAAGGTGATACGGTTCCCGCTCGACAATCCCAAGATCACGGAATTGGTGTGGGACAAGACCCCGGTGGCGAGCCGCTTCCGCGTTTCGGCCGACGGCACACGCGGCGTCGGCGAATTCCGCTGGCCCAACCTCGGCGTTGCCATCCTGCCCAACGTGTCATGGAAGCAATACGGATACGGCTGCAACGCCGCCATTGCACCCGACAACAGCTACCGAGTCTTCCACATGGGAGAATCCGCCGGGCATGGGGGCGTGATGATGTACGACGGGGGCGGCGTCAACAAGAGGCTGCTCCGCTTCAACAATGTCCCGGGCAAGGAGGGCCAGTCCTCGTGGGTGCCGCGATGGACAAACGACGTCCGCTTTCTCACGCTCGCGTGCCCGATCAGCGGGCCGAGCCAGGAGCTGTATCTCGGCGAGTTCGACGAGAACTTCACCACCGTCAAACGCTGGATCCGAATCACCAACAAAACCGGCCAAGACGTTTACGGAGACGCCTGGATCGATCCCGGCCTGGGATACCACACGGGCGAGGTGCCCCTGACGGTCGAAATCCCGGCGCCCGACACGCAGGGCAAATGGAAGTGGGATTACGGCGATGGGAAAAAAGCGAAAGGCATCGTCGGCAAGCACACCTACAAGAAAGCCGGGGAGTATCGCATCACCGCGCAGCAGGGCGACACGCTCATCAAGGGCTCGGCGCGAGCCTATCCGGCCAAGCCGCCGGCAGTGACAGGCATCCGCCTGTACGACGAGACCAGCTTGTCGGTGATGTTCGACGAGCAGGTGCAGTTAAAAAACGCCAAAGTGTCGCTTGCATCCGGCGCGGCGGTAAAGAGCTGGGACCTCGATCCTGAAGGGCTGTCCCTGCTTGTGAAGCTCGAGGGCAACCTGCCCAAAGGCGACTCGCTGAACGTCGAGGGTGTTTACGACAAGGCACAGGTGCCCAACGCACTGGCCAGGCGCACTTTTCCGATCGAGCGGCCGGCGTGGCCGTCGGATCGATCCGGTCTTGTGTTTCTGTGGCAGTCGAATAACGGACCCAGCTTCCAGTGGCATCCCAGCTCCGCTTCCTTCAGAGACACTCAACTGAATTCGTGGAAGCGGCGCAGCTTCGACCGCTTCGGCGCGATGAGCCTCGAGGGGGGAGTGTTCTTTGCACTCGACGGCGGCCTGGGTGTTCACTCCGAGTGCACCAAGGCCAATCGGTTCTCAGTCGAGGCCGTCATCACACCGGCCAACAAGTACCAGGGCTGGCGCGACCAGCCGCGTTGGATCGTCTCATGCAACACCGGCGGCGGCACCGGCAACGTGAACGTCATGATCGCACAGGAAGGCGACAAAGCCGTTCTCTATTTCAAGCAGAGGCCGGCCGACGACGGAAGGGCAAGGCCGTCGGTGAAGCGCGTGGAGCTGTGCACGATGATCGACGAGGCGCCCAACCACATCATTGCAGGCTACGAGCCCGGCAACCTGACGTGCTACCTCAACGGCAAGCTCGTTTTGCGCAACACCGAAGTGAACGGCAAGCTCGACTGGCGGACACCGGGCTTTGCCGCGGGCATGAGCTTCGGCGGCAATCAGGTGATGACGAACGAGGTCCCATTCCGAAAGGAATTCGAGCTTCCGTGGCGCGGCAGGATCGAGGGCGTGGCCGTATACAGCCGAGCGGTCACGGCCGAAGAGGCCGGCGCCAACTTCGCCGCTTACGATGCGATCATCAAAGCGCGCCCGACGGCGCCGCGAATCACGCTGCGCGGCAAGCTGCTGGCAAAATCCACAGTGCCAAACGCCAAAGACATCGCACCGTATCGCGATGCAATGGTGGTGTACGAATACGAAATCGAAAAGATACTGAAAGGCACATACGCCCCGAAAAAGATGCGCGTCGCACGGTGGGGGCTCGTCGATGCGCGTCCGTCCGCCGTCGCAGGCGAGAAGCCGGGCGAAAGCGCGACGCTCGCCGTCGAGCCGTTCGACGATCACCCACAGCTCGAGGCGGAGGTGCGGCAGGACACGCTCGACGAAGATTTCGATCTCGATCTCTATTATGATATCGCCAACGGCCCCACCGACGCGCCGTATCTTGCAGTCGTGAGTGTTCGGCCCCGGGAGATATGGATCCCGCCCAACGAGAAGATGCAGTATCGGGTGCTCACGCGCGATCAGTACGGCAATCCAATCAAAGCGCCGATCAAGTGGTCCGTTCTACCCGGCGGTTACATCAATACCGGCATGTTCTACAGCGGCGGAGTTTACCTGGAGCATCGAGGACAAAAGGGCTCGGCCTCCATCTCGGACACCGGCCTCCTGACGGCCGACGGCGACATGGGGATCATCACCATCCAGGCCGCGAGCGCCGCCGATCCATCCATAAAGGGAACCGCCGGTGCCGCCGTGGATGAGTACCCTGCAATCACCCCGTGCGCCCAGGCACCGTTGCATTTTGGCGGCGATGGCAATGGCAAGTATCCTTTCACCGGCGACATCGACCGCATCCGCATCTACAACCGCGCCTTGTCGGCAGAGCAGATCGCTGCACATGCCGAAGGCAAGGGTCTTACGGACAAGGGCCTCGTAGGCGATTGGAAGTTCGACAAGCTCGAGAATGGTGTGTTCGCGAACAGCGCAGGCGGCGGAATGGCCGGCAAGATTTTTGGCACGGTTGAGCACGTGCCCGACGGCGACGGCGGCTACATATGTATGCCCGGTCCGTGGGGATACGTTGAAGTAAACCACGATAAGCGCCTCAACTTCAGCCAGACCGCCACGCTCGAGGCGTGGATCCGGCCTACGGGCAATGGGGGCATAGTGATGGACAAGTCGCTGACCGGTGCCATCTTCGGCTTCCGGCTGGACTGCGCGGGCGGCCTGCGGGCGAAAGGCATGCACGGGTGGCTCCAGTTGGGGCATAGACACCCCGCCGACACCTGGACGCACCTCGTCGCCACCTTCCAGCGCTCCGGCGTATGGAAAGGCTACGCCAACGGCAAGTTAATCGGCGAACGCAAGCGGCGGGTCATAATAGTGAGGCAGTAGATGGGACAGATGAGAATCGCCATGAACAGAATCGCGCTCACTGTGTTGCTTGTGGGTGTTGTTGCGGCGTGCGCAAGCGGCGGCGTAGACGGCATCGCTGTCTCAACGCATCGCAAAGGCGGCGGCGACGGCGGCTTCGGCGTGGGCCGCGCGATCTTCGGCGACATCGTGCGCCACGATATCAAGAACAGCAAGGTCGTCAAGAGAACGGCCTTGTATCAGGGCAAGGCCCGCTGCGCCGTCATCAGCCAGATGGGCGACAAGGTGGCGTTTGTCAAACTCGACGGCCACCTCTGCGTCATCAACATGGACGGCACCGGGTTCAAGGAGCTGAAGAACACGAAAAACCACAACGCCAGTTGGCTTGATTGGCCGGTGGGCGATTGGGTCTACTACGTGGAGGAGGGCAGCGCACCCGACGGCGTGTTCAACCCCAGGCAAGAGGCGCAGACCGACGACAAGAAAACCATCCGAAGAGTGAACGTGCTCACCGGCGAGGATGAAAAGGTCGGCATGGCATTCCACGGCGTCTGGCAGTTGAGCCTCACCGCCCTCGCCAACAAGGATGAGGGCAAGTTCGTTATCACCAGCGTTTTGTCGGACTTCTCCAATCCCTCGCAAAAGCTCAACACGCGCGGTCTGGCGTGCGGCACCGTCGTGTCGCCCAGCGGCAAGTACGTTACCGAGAGCCATCACACCCACTCGGACTTTCGCATTTGGAACTGGGATCTCGACACCATCGTGCGCGAGTTGCACGTCAACCAGTGGGCGCCCGACAATAACGACGGCCGAAAATACATCTATCGGCCGCGCTGGTCGGTCAACTCCGATAAGTGGATCGTACTGAACAACGGAAACGATTTCGGCTGCACTGTCCAAACCAACATGGTGCTGTACAACTGGATCGACGGCGAGCAGATACAGGTGACGAACAACAGCGTCGAGAGCGGCGAGTGCGACGAGGCCGACGATTTCTGGCTCGCGGGCATATCCAACGAGCTTGGCATCGGGCTCAACGAAGGCAAGGCACCCTACACCGTGCAACTTGGCAAGGGCGCACTTGAGGGCAAGTGGTCGTGGGACTTCGGCGACGGAGCAAAATTAAAGGCGCCCGTTGGCACGCACACGTATGCCAAGGCGGGCTCATACACCGTGAGTGCCCGCCAGGGCAAGAGGGTCCTCACACAATCGATAAGCGTGTTGGAGCCGACCCCGCCGCGCGTGGCCAGCGTCGACGTGCTCGACGTCCGGAGCATAATGATAACCTTCGGCGAGCGAATCCAGTTGAAGAACCCCAAAGTAACACTCGCCTCGACAGGCGCCGCTGCGAAGAGCGTAGCGATTAACATGGCAACCCGAAGCGTGCGAAGAGGCGTCGTGAGCACCGGCGGCCGTAGCGTGATCATCGAGCTGCAGGATGACCTTGTCGCGGACGACGAGCTTATCGTAGAGGGTGTGCTCGACACGGCTCAGCGGCCGAACCCGATCGCGCCGAAGGCCATTCCCATATTGGTTCCCGCCTGGCCAAGCCGCCGTGCCGGCCTTACGTTCTTGTGGCAAACCGACAACGAGGCCAGCTTTCAGTACGACGGACCCGGCAAGCCGTTGGCGGGAACGCAGATGAGCCGGTGGAGCCGCGCGAAACATGATCGCAACGGCGCAATGTTGCTGAAAGGGGGAGTGTTCTTCGCCCTCGAGGGCGGACAGGGCGCCTACTCCGAGTGCGTCAAGGCCAACCGGTTCTCCATCGAGGCCGTCATCACCCCGGCCAATGAATACCAGGGCTGGCGCGATGAGCCGCGCTGGATCGTCTCATGCAACACCGGCGGACGCACCGAAAGCGTGAACGTCATGATCGCACAGGAAGGCGACAAAGCCGTTCTCTACTTCAAGCAGAAGGCGAGTCCATCGGCGACGCGCGTTGAGATGTGCACGATCACCGACCAGGCGCCCAACCACATCATTGCCGGCTACGAGCCAGGCAACCTGACGTGCTACCTCAACGGCAAGCTCGTTGTGCACAACACCGAAGTGAACGGCGAGCTGAACTGGCGGAATCCGGGCTTTACCACGGGCATGAGCTTCGGCGGCAGCCAGGTGGTAACGAACGACATGCCGTTCCGAAAGGAATTTGACCTACCGTGGCGCGGGAAGATCGAGGGCGTTGCCCTATACAGCCGGGCGCTCTCGTCTGAAGAAGCCGGCGCCAATTTCGCCGCCTACGATGCGATCCTCAAAGCGCGCCCGACGACGCCGCGAATCACGCTGCGCGGCAAGCTGCTGGCAAAAACCGAAGTGCCGGACCTCAAAGACATCGCGCCGTATCGCGATGCATTGGTGGTGCACGAATACGAGGTCGAAAAGATACTGAAAGGCACATACGCCCCGAAGAAGATACGCGTTGCCCGGTGGGGGCTCCTCGATGCGCGTCCGTCGGCCGTCGCACGCGAGAAACCGGGCGAAAGCGTGGCGCTCGTTGTCGAGCCGCTCAAGGATCATCCACAGCTCGAGGCGGCGGTCCTGCAGAACACGCTCGACGAAAACTTTGATCTCGATCTCTATTACGATGTTGCCAACGGCCCCACCGGCGAGCCGTATCTTGCAGTCGTGAGTGTTCTGCCCCGGGAGATCTGGATCCCGCCGAACGAGACGATCCAGTATCGGGTGCTCGCGCGCGATCAGTACGGCAATCCGATCAAAGCGCCGATCAAGTGGTCCGTTCTGCCCGGCGGCCACATCAACGCCGGCATGTTCTACAGCGGCGGAAGTTACCTGGAGCATCGAGGACAAAAGGGCTCGGGTTCCATCACGGACACCGGCCTCCTGACGACCGACGGCGACATGGGGATCATCACCATCCAGGCTGCGAGCGCCGCCGATCCATCCACAAAGGGAGCCGCCAGCGCCGCCGTGGACGAGTATCCCGCTATCAGCCCGCACCGCGGGGCACCGTTGCATATTGGCGGCGATAGCAGCGGCAAGATTCCTTTCATCGGCGACATCGACCGCATCCGTATCTACAACCGCGCCCTGTCGGCAGAGCAGATCGCCGCACATGCCGAAGGCAAGGCTTTTGCTAACGAGGACCTCGTGGGCGATTGGACGTTCGACAAGTTCGAGAATGGAGTGTTTGTCAACAGCGCAGGCGGGGGAATGGCCGGCAAGATTGTCGGAGCCGTTGAACACGTGCCCGACGGCGACGGCGGCCACATACGCATGCCCGGCCCATTGGGATACGTTGAAGTGAAGCATGACAACCGCCTCAACTTCAGCCAGACCGCCACCCTCGAGGCGTGGATCCGGCCCAAGGGCAACGGCGGCATAGTGATGGACAAGTCGTCGACGGGCGCCGTCTTGGGCTTCCGGCTGGACTGCGCGGGCGGCCTGCGGGCGAAAGGCATGCACGGGTGGCTCCAGTTGGGGCACAGACACCCCGCCGACACGTGGACGCACCTCGTCGTCACCTACCAGCGCTCCGGCGTATGGAAAGGCTACGCCAACGGCAAATTCATCGGCGAGCGCAAGCGGCGGGTCATAATCGTGAGGCAGTAGGCCCCGTGGCTGTCATCAATGGGCGCATGTTTCCCACGGGCTGAAGCCCGTTAGGTGTTTAGCGTAGGCGCGCAAGTTCTTGGCAGGGGAAGAATCAGAGATGAACGGAACGTCCGACAACCATCGAACAGGAAGAGATCGGCATCGGGGATGTAGGGGCGCGGGTTCGCAGCTCGCCCGGCCCCGAGGGGACGGGCGAGACCGAATTCCCCGCCCTCTTCCGACCGCTTCGGTCGGTGAACCTGTCCCGAGGCAGGCGCTGCCACAGACGGCAGGCATTGCTCGTTCTCCGTCGGACGAGAGGAAGCGTTTCAGACCCGCCCTAGTTGTTGTCATTGCTTGCGTGCTGTCATCTGCTGCCGTTCCGTTTCTTTCTTCGAACACAGAGGGCGGGGAATTCGGTCTCGTCTGCCTGAAGGCAGCCGAGCTGCGAACCCGCGCCCCTACGTGGCCGCCCGGCGTTTCCGGGCAGCATGCGACTACACACCGATTCGATCAACCACGGTTATCGCGTGCCATTGACGCATTCGTCTTGGCGACGCACGCTAAACACATACGAAGCCCGAGGCCATCCTGAAGCCCGTAGCTGTCCAGATGAGAATCGCCATGAACAAAATCGCGATCACCGCTCTGATTCTCGTGTGCGTGTTGGCCGGCCGCGCATCGGCTGTGCCCACCGAGAACCTGGGCATCCGCGCGCTGCCGGCGCCCGGCAATGTCAATGTCGACGGCAAAGCAGACGACTGGGATCTGAGCGGCGGCGTTTTTGCATGCCCCGACGTGGAAAAGCAACGCGACACGCTTGCCGTGTGGATCCACTTGATGTACGACGAAACCAACCTCTACGTCCTCGCGCGATGGAAAGACGAAACGCCGATGAATCACCCGGGCGAGACCACCGCAAAGGGCGTGCTTGGCTTCGCGGGCGATTGCCTGCAAATACGCCTGAGCACCGCCCACAATACCCCCCGCGAGCGCTGCTCGCATCTTCTCTGTTGGCGCGGCAAGGATGGCAAGGATGTGATCGAGATCGCGTACGGCAGGCGGTTCGACGAGGGTGGAATCAAGAATGCCAATACGACCGCCGGCGCTCGGCAGGTATTTGCCGTGAATGCCGACGGCAAAGGATACGCTCAGGAGATCGCACTCCCCTGGAAACTCGTGACATCGGACGGCAAGCCGTTGCAGCCCGCCGATGAATTCAGGATCACCGTAGTGCCAAACTTCACCGTCGGCCAGAGGGGGAGGACATCGACCAGGGACATCCTCAACCGATTCGGCGTGGGAGACACCGACTACGACTTCGTCTACCAGGTGAGCGATATGTGGGGCGCCGCCATCATGCAGGCGAAGGGCCCCGCGATGCCCGAGCCGGTGCGGCTTGCCGACGGACGCGAGTTTTACGTTGCGATGGCGGGGCGCCTCCCGGCCATCGATTGGTCTGGTTTGGGCGACGCGAAAGCGTCGGCGCAGGCGCTCGCCGATCAGACCCTGACAATCACGTTTCCGCCTGACCGCTACGTGAAACAGCGCGGTCCCGACAACACCGCAACGATCGCGATCGAAGGGAAAAGCGCTGCGCCGGCGGAACTCGTCGAAGCGCGCGCGATCCTGATGCCCGGCATGGCCAGGGGACGGTCCACCTTTTGGACCCAACTGTCCGTGGCCGGCGACGGGGCCTTCAAAGGGCTGCTGCCGCTGGACGCCGGCGGCTGGTACACCCTCGAGGTCCGCGCCGTCAAAGAGCGAAAGATCGTCGGGTCCGGCAAGATCGAAAGAGTCGGCGTGGGGGAAGTATTCATCACCGCGGGGCAATCCAACTCCGGCAATGCCTCCCGCCCGCGGCAGGAAGCCACCGACGATCGCGTTGTCTACAGGAAAAACGACGGCACGTTCGTCCCGGCGAAGGGTCCTATCCCCGGTTCCACCATCTCCGACCAAGGCACGCCGTGGCCGCTCGTGGGCGACCTGCTGGCGCGGTCCATCCAGGTTCCCATCTGTTTTCGGGGCGCAACGCTGCGGCACACCCAGGTCAACGCATGGCAGCCGGGCACGGTGCTTTACAAGAATCTCATCAAGCAGGCAGAGCTGTTCGGTCCCAACGGTGTCCGCGCCGTTCTCTGGCACCAGGGCGAGTTCGATATCTTGCGAACAACGGCGCAACAATACCGCGACCTGCTGGGCACCACGATTCAGTCCATGCGCAAGGAGATCGGTTACGACATTGACTGGTTCGTCGCAGCCGCCGCCTACTTCCCCGTGATCGGTCGAAATTACGTTGCCAGGCGCGCAGTTGTCGAGGGACAGAAGATGCTCTGGCGCGATGGCATCGCCTTCCAGGGGCCGACCACCGACGATCTCGGCCCCATTTACAGGACTCAAGATCGCGTGCACTTCAACCAGCTTGGCCTTCAAACGCACGCCGACCGATGGTTTGCCTTGATCTACACCCGCTACTTTGCGGAAGAGCCACTGACGCAGGTACTGGCCGAGAGTCGTGATGCTGCGGCACAAACAAGGAGGAAAGGCCATGACGAATGACGCAAAACCTCGTTCCGTCCGCAGGCGTGATTTCCTCAAGCTGATGGGAGGAGCCTGTATGATATCTTTCGCCCCGTCTTTCTTACGTCTGCCCCTCGCCTTTGCGGGGGAGGGTGCGCCCGGCAAAGGGCCCGCACGCACGGGCCTCGTTTACTCACCCGTTTACAAGAAGCACCTCACCGGCGCCGGCCATCCCGAGCGGCCCGAGCGATGCGACGCGATCATGGACGCCCTGGCGGCCGATAAGCAGCTAACGTTTAAGAGCATCGAGCCGCGAGCCGCAACCGATGCCGAAATCCTCGCCTGCCACACCGAGGTCTACCTCGCCGCTGTCAAGCGCGACATCACATCGGGCGCCGCAAGCCTGAGCACGGGCGATACCGCCGTCTGCAAAGACTCGCTGGCGGCGGCGCTGCTGGCGGCCGGCGGGACGCTCAGCGCAGTTGACGCGGTCTTCGAGTCGAAAGTGAAAAACGCCTTCTGCGTGGTGCGACCGCCCGGGCATCACGCTACATCAGCGAAAGGGATGGGTTTCTGCGTTTTCAACAACGCCGCTGTCGCCGCCCGTTACGCCCAGAAGAAATACAAGATCGGGAAGGTGATGATTGTAGACTGGGACGTCCACCACGGCAACGGCACCCAGGATATCTTCTACGACGACGGCTCGGTATTCTATTTCAGCACCCATCAGTCGCCGTGGTATCCGGGCACGGGCCGCGCCGACGAGACCGGAGCGGGCAAAGGCAAGGGCTGCACCCTCAACTGCCCCTTCCCCGCGGGCTCCGGCAAGAAAGAGATCGTCGGGGCGTTTCAGGACAAGCTCGTCCCCGCCGCCAACAAGTTCAAGCCGGAGCTCGTACTGATCTCGGCGGGCTTTGATTCGCGCATCGGCGACCCGCTGGGGATGTTCACGCTCACAGACGAAGATTTCGCGGAGCTGACGAGAATCATGATGAACATCGCCCGCGATCACGCCGAGGGCAGGGTGGTATCGGTCCTCGAAGGCGGCTACGCCCTCCGGGGCCTGGCATCGGCGTCGGCAGCCCACGTGAAGGCCTTGTGCGGGCAGTAACGCGTCGGCTCTCCCGAAAGCATCAACTAAATGAAGCAAGCATTCATTCTTGCCCTGGCGGCCCTGGCTGTTTGCGCCGCGGGGGCTGCACTGCACTGAAGCCAGATAGAAGAAATCGAGAACAGGAGGGGCAAGGGAGTAGTTAGAGCTGCGAGCCGGAAACTCACGCCGGCGCTCTGAGGGCCTCGTGGTATTCCTGCAGGGCGCGGACCTGATAGTCGCTCTGCTTGAGGGCGGTGATGCCCTCGACAACGGCCCAGGCGGCCTGGAGGGTGGTCACGCACGTGATGGCGTGGCTGATGGCACAGCTTCGGATCAGGGCGCCGTCGCTTCGCGGGCCCTCGCCGCCGGGAGTGTTGATGACGAGGGCGATCTCGCGGTTCTTCATTGCGTCGAGGATGTTGGGGCGACCCTCGCTGAGCTTGCTGATGCGATCGAGCTCGAGGCCGGCGGCCCTGATGGCGCCGTATGTGCCGGCGGTGGCCGCAAGGCTGAAGCCGAGCTCGATCAGCCTCGTGGCGAGGCGGCCGACCTCGGGCTTGTCGTGATCCTTCACACTTATGAACACCTTACCTTCGAGCGGGGGCTCCTGGAAGGTGGAGATCTGGGCCTTGGCGAAGGCCAGGCCGATGTCCTCGTCGATACCCATCACCTCGCCGGTTGATCGCATCTCCGGCCCCAGCAGTATGTCGCACTCGGGGAATTTGGTGTACGGAATGACCACGGCCTTGACGGCGGAGTGGCGCGGCACGACCTCCTCGGTGAAGCCGAGTTCTTCGAGGGTCATCCCCGTCATCACCTTGGCGGCGAGTTTCGCCAACGGCACGCCGATCGCCTTGCTCACGAAGGGGATGGTCCGCGACGCCCGCGGGTTGACTTCCAGCACGTAGAGGATGTTGTTGCGGGCGGCGTACTGGACGTTCATAAGGCCGACTACATTGAGCTGGAGGGCAAGGGCGCGGGTGGCCCGGCGAATCTGCTCGATCAGCTCGGGTGTGAGGCTGCGCGGCGGCAGCACGCAGGAGCTGTCGCCCGAGTGAATGCCCGCTTCCTCAATATGTTCCATTATTCCGCCGATTACCACGCGCTCGCCGTCGGAGATCGCGTCCACGTCGATCTCGGTGGCGTCCTCGAGGAATTTGTCGATGAGGATCGGTTTCTCGGGCGAGGCCTCAACGGCGAGGTCCATGTACTTGGCGAGGCTGTCGGCGTCGTATACGATCTCCATCGCCCGTCCGCCGAGCACGAACGACGGCCTCACGAGCACGGGAAAGCCGATGGTCTTTGCGATGTCGAGGGCCTGCTCTACGTTCGTTGCGATGCCGTTGAGCGGCTGGAGCAGGCCGAGTCGGTCGAGGAGCGCCTGGAATTTTTCGCGGTCCTCGGCCCGTTCGATGCTGGCGGGGCTGGTGCCCAGGATCGGCACTCCGGCCTTCTCGAGCGCCGCGCACAGGTTCAGCGGCGTTTGCCCGCCGAGCTGCACGATCACCCCTTCGGGCTTCTGGCGCTCGCAGATGGCGAGGACGTCTTCCTGGGTGAGCGGCTCGAAATACAACTGGTCCGAGACATCATAATCGGTGCTCACGGTCTCGGGGTTGCTGTTGACCATTATTGTTTCGTAGCCGATTTCTTTGAGTGCCATCGCGGCGTGCACACAGCAGTAGTCAAACTCGATGCCCTGCCCGATGCGGTTCGGTCCGCCGCCCAGGATCATGACTTTTTTGCGGTCGCTCCGGGGCGATTCGTCCTCGTCCTCGTAGGTCGAGTAGAAGTAGGGCGTGTACGCCTCGAACTCGGCCGCGCAGGTGTCGACGCACTTATAGACGCAGCGGATGTTGCGCCCGAGCCGATCCGCCCGGACGTCGTCTTCGTTTGTATTCCAGATATTGGCGAGCTGCACGTCGGAGAACCCGTAGCGCTTGGCCTCGCGGAAGAGATCGGTCGGCACTTCC
>Ga0114922_10000933_pt1 | contig 27944 bp, 22 predicted proteins | sample AartaG_FD_100975 | JGI IMG/M metagenome (GOLD analysis project Ga0114922, IMG submission 100975) | Deep subsurface microbial communities from Aarhus Bay to uncover new lineages of life (NeLLi) - Aarhus_00045 metaG | ecosystem: Environmental > Aquatic > Marine > Oceanic > Sediment | place... | reverse complement strand
CGAGTCTCTGGAAAATGGAATTCAACTAGAGATAAGACTTGTCAACAGTAAAGGAGAAGGAATAACAGAGTTCCCTGCTCTATCTTTGGAGCTAGAAGGAACGCTATGGGCCAGGATAGGAACCGAAGAAGATTATGTAAAGGGCAGGAAGATCCTGGAAGGGCCAATTGAGCTTTTCTGGGATTCAGGTGCTTTTCTAGCTAGAAATAAGGCTATCATTCCCTGGGAGAACATAAAGATAGACCGGGAAACCGAGAAACTGGGAATCCTGGAGCTCGCCCTCCACACTCCTCAGGGAGATTTTAGTGATACAATAGATGATGTACAACTCTACAAGGAATAGGAGAAATAGAATGGCTCAAAAAGGATTTTCTTTATCTATCCAAACAATAAAGGCATTAAGCAAGAGAGATTTATATTCAACTCTACGCAGTTGGGGAATTTATATAGTAGCGTTCCTTTCCTTTATCGCTTCCTCTTTCATTCTTAAAAACTATCTCGATAGCATCCAGGCAGACGACATTTTGATCTCAGCAGACCCCCTAAACTACCCGCTCTTTATCTCCGTAATCATCATCTCCTTTTACCTGGCTATCCTCTCCGCTATTTCTATATCGCGAGAAAAGGACCAGGGAACGCTAGAAATCCTTTTCTATGGACCGGTAAGTTCCTTAACTTATATTCTAGGAAAGTATATTAAAGATATACTCACATACCTGGTAATGGTCGTTTTTTTTCTTGTCTATTTCTGGGGAGTATCACTCCTTACTAACCTGGGCTTCTCTTATGGGCTACTCAAGACTATCCTGGTTTCTATATTCTCAGTTTCCTGTATCGTCAGTTTTGGCTTATTCATATCCTGCCTAACTGGAAAGATGAGAAACTCCATTATCTGGCTAGTAGGAATACTGGCTCTTTTTTTAGCCATTCAAATTGGTCAGACTATACTGCTTGGCATGCCTGAAGAGAATATGTCTCCTGTTCTAACCTATTTAGGAGATACTCTTTCTGTAGTTTCTCAAGGAATAAACTGGATTTCTCCTTTTTCCTATCTGACTAGAGGAATAGACTCTGTTCAGTTGGGCAACACTCTTCTCTACGGGCTCAATATACTCTACTCTCTGGCCTATTCTGCTATCTTGCTTTTGCTTTCTATATTCATTCTCAAAAGAAAGGGGGTAAAGGGATGAGAAAACTCACTATATTCTTGACAATAACTATAGGGTGGATTTTTTGCCTGGCTGCCGTAAGCTTGGCTCAGGCACCTATATTAAGAGAACAGTTGGTCTATGGTTTGAATGTCTTTAATGGCAGAGGTTATGGGGGAGGATTTGCCCCCTACAGTGAAGATACTATCTATCTTATCGCTGATAAAGACAATACTATCTCTGGCAATATAACCCTGGTCTATTTCTGGCCTATCACTGGAAAATATGTGGCTGGCTTTCAAGCTTTGAATGAGAAAGTACAGGGAACACTGGAGATATTACAAGGAGGAGAGGTAATCAAAGCCCTGAAAGAAGAAGATAACTCTCTTTATTATCCGGAAGGATACTGGGGGGAGAGTGCCATCTTTTATCAAGGTGAAGAAGCTCACGCCTATTTTGAGAAATTCACCCAGGCCATTGGAGAGTATTATGAGCAAACCAGCCAATATTATGAGGCACAGACAGAATACCAAAAGAATATCGATGAGTTTCTTAATGAAATAAAGGAAAGAAGAGATAAGGGAGAGGAGTTTACCGTAGAGGAGATTGAAAAAAGCATACCCAGAGAACCGAAACAACCCACACCACCTATATTATATGTCACTCCACCCAAAAAAGATTATATCATTAATTTGCCCCTTGGTCGCTACAAAATAAGAATAAGAGCAGAAGATGGGACTATTGTCCAGGATAGTGAGAAGGAGCTTGTTACTTTCACCTCCAGAAGAACAGGGGGAACAGGATATGAAATTATTCCCGGAAATAGATGGACAAGGAGAGAAGCCTGCGATGACCCGAGCTGGTTAATTTATGCCGCAGGCAAGAATACTCTTTACTTAAGTCCCTTTATCCAGGATGAATATAATGAACTTTACTATAACAAATTGCTGGATCCCCAGAACCCGGGAAGAGAGGAAAAATGGAGATGGGTTCATATTCAGGCTATTAAAGACGTAACTCTCCTCTTCTTGAAGGGAAAAGAGACTCTCCAGAGAATAGTAAGAGCTCCTTATTATGTGGAGCAAATTCAGGGCCCTGAATTAGGATACGAAATTGTAGAATTTAACCCGGAGGAAATGTTTGATAGGCAAGCTACCTTTGAAGGATATAAGCTTGACCTTGCACCTACTCTAGAAAAGGCAAGCTATGAAATTAATCTGGAAAAGAAGGAAGGAGAATTCTTCCAGGGAGGTAGAAGAGAGGTGCGCTTGGTGAAAAAGGAGAATACTCAATCACTATACATTTTCTCCATATTTCCTCTCTTGGTGGGCGTAGTAGTATTTGTAACGAGAAGAAGGAAATTAGGGTCTTAATTTGAGTGCTTCATCTACAATCTTCAGAGCACAGTATTCCCCACACATAGTGCACTAAACTCCTTCCCTTTTATCTTCTATTTTCTTTTTTTGGGTATTTGTTTCTAACAAAGCTTCATAAACTATATCTTTTTCTGCAGGAAAAGGAAGTTCATAAATACGGCTTCTCTCCTGCATACCTCTTTAGTTAATCAGTTAATCGCACAAACATCCTTTCATCCTCTACAAAACCTAACCTCTCCAATCCACCATCCTTTTTTTGCTTAGAATGTAGGCAATTTACGAGACCACCTTCACGAAATAAACCTCTTCTATCTCCTCAAGAGTTGTCAGGTTAAAGCGTACCTTTACGACTCAAATTGAGGGGGGGGTTGACACTTCTACAATAATGTATATAATAGTAGTAAGTTATATTGTAATAACAATATAATCCTTGTTGGCGACAGATTACTATGGGAGACGGTTTTTTAGTAGTGGATATGTAATTAGATAATCCTGAAGGGAGGAAAGGTCCAGTGAAAATAGAAAGAGAAATCCCTGTCCCCCTATATTATCGTCTGGCTGAGATTGTAAAGCAAAAGATTCTTAATTCAGAGTTCGAGGTCGGAGAGCCCATTCCCACAGAAGCAGAATTAGAAAAAGAGTACGGTGTGAGCCGCATAACAGTTAGACAGGCTATAGATCTGTTGTGCAAGCAGGAGTTCTTAGCTAGAGAACGGGGAAAGACGCCCTATGTGGCTCAATCTAAATTGGAGCATACCTTCGGACCTATCTCCAGCTTTACCAAAAATATACGCGCCAAGGGTCTTACACCAAGCACCAAGATACTTTCTCTTTGCTACGCCAAGCCTCCCGCGACTGTGGCCAGATACCTTCAAATAAATGAAGAAGATGTTATTTTACTCAAGAGGCTTCGTCTGGTAAATAATGAACCTGTAGCCATTGACATCACATACCTACAAAAAAATGGTCTTTCTCAATTGGTGAAAAAAGGAATCTCTCAAGAATCATTGTATGAGTCACTAGAACATAATTACGGAATACTTATTGATGAAATAGACGAGACAATACAGGTACAATCAACCGGAAGAAAAGAGAGCAAGTTACTGAAAACAAAAGTAGGCTCTCCCTGTCTTTTATCACACAGGATTGTGCGTGATGTCAAAAGAAAAGTAATAGCCTACAGCTCTACAATTTACCGAGGAGATAGATATAAATATCATGCCAGACTTAAAGGAAGAGCAAGTCAAGAAAAACCAATCAAAGAACTATCCTCGGCAGATTATACAGAAAAAGTTACTTCCAATTTTCTTGAGACTGAGCATTAGAAAAGCTGGAAAATAAAATCAGAAAGGAGGTAAAAATTAAATAGATTAGTCCAGCGTAAATCAGGGAAGAGAGTGAGTTTTGATTTTGACAAGAAAAGACTGTAAGGAGCCTAAACGATGAAGAATCTCATGAAAAGTACGGTAGTTGGCAAGTTGATTATGTGTATCTTGTTGGCAACGCTAATTGCTGCAACTGGGGCCTACGCTGCAGATTGGGGTAATATTGATTGGCAGCAGTTTGCCGGAACTAAGCTCAAGGCAATAAACATTCCCATGGTTGTTTCAGATTATGGTTACACCCAGGAGAGACTTCGTGATTTTGAGAAGCTAACTGGAATGAAGATCGATATTGAACTCGTATCCACAGACGCTCTAAGGCAGAAATTGCTTGTAGATTTCGCCGCTGGAAGGGGTGAATATGATGTATCTAGTGTTGGATTTGCCAGTCGTGAAGAATATAGCATAGCTGGCTACCTTGAACCTCTGCAAAAGTATCTGGATAACGCTAAATTGACTGACCTGTCGTGGTACAATCTCGACGACTATACTAAACCTGTTTTTTCGTCTGGAATCTCCTCTAAGGCCGAACTGGTTTTCATTCCCTACACTGCCGAGTATTTCCTGCTCTGGTATCGGAAAGATATTTTTGAGAACCTAGGGTTAGGAGTACCACTAGACATTGTTGAGCTCCGCAAGACAGCAGAAAAATTGGACCGAGTCAGAAAAGAGGGCAGAATAACTGCATACGCCTATATAGATCGGGTGATGCCTGGACCAGGCGAAGCTGGGTGGAGCATATTCTGCCATGCAAACCGATACAATGCTGAGCTGGTGGATTTTGAAAATATGATCTCTTACTTGACTACTCCACTAGCAGTTGAGTATTTCGACTATTACACCTCTATGTGTAAGAAATATGGACCTCCTGGATCAGCAAACTGGGGTTGGGGTGATATAGGAGTAGCATACAAACAGGGTATGCTTGCAATGGCCACCGCTGGAAATGCTTCATATAGGTACATTGAAGATAAGGAAACCTCAACGGTTGCCGGAAAAATTGGATATGCACCTCCTCCAATGAATCCAGGTGGAAAAGATCCCTTATGGATCTGGGGATGGGGTATAAATGCTGTATCCAAAGCTAAGGAAGCAGCATGGCTGTTTATTGAATGGGCCACTTCCCCTCCTCTGGTTAAGGAAATGGGTCCAGATTATGGATGCCCGGCCAGGAAATCAGCTTATTACGATCCTTTATATTTAAAGGCTATGCCCGGCCAGGAATTCATCAACTCTCAACTCTGGATGATGGAATTTGGAGTTAACTCAAACCCATCGGTACTTCATGCTGGATACTCGGAGCCAGCTGACATCATATCAAAAGAGATGAGTATGGTTGTTGCTGGCATCAAAGATGTGGAACAAGCTGCTGAAGACGCTGAGAAAGCACTAGTGGAAATTGGATACACACCTTTCCAATCATACATACCATAGAGCTAGGTGAAACTTAGTGCGGGAAGTATACAAGTGGGGAAGCATAAAAGCTTCCCCACGAAGTTTTTAACATCATTTAATTGAAAAGAGAAAAAAAGAATGAGTAGCATACGGCTTAAACAAGAAAAGAAATTTTTGTATCTTACAATTTTTCCTACTGTAATAATCATTGTAGTTATAGGTCTAATCCCTCTAATATATATGTTTGTCCTTTCTTTGAGCGATTTTAATCTGATTAAGCCCCCAGCAAGGTTTGTTGGGTTTTTCAACTATCTACATTTATTAAGTAACCCAAGATATATTCGTGCCTTGACCTTTACTATTGTATTTGCATTCGCGGCAACAATCTTAGAGTTAATATATGGTTTTTTTGTCGCCTATCTTCTCGCAGATAAGGAAGTTTCTAGCTCTTACTCATCAGTGATGAGGACGTTAATTCTGCTTCCCTTTATTGTTGCTCCGGTTGTTATTTCATATGTGTTTAAAACATTAATATATGATCCAACCTTTGGTTATTTGAATTATTTCTTAAGAGTTCTGCACCTTCCCGCTTTTGATGTGTACCAAGGATCGATATCGGCTCCTATAGGGATTTTTGTAATGGAAGTCATACTTCGGACGCCTTTCATAATGATTATCCTCTATGCTGGTATATCAAGTATTAGTCCTTCCATTTTTGATGCAGCTCAGATAGATGGGGCTTCCTGGTTTAAGCAGATTAGTGAAATAATAATACCAGTTATACGACCTATTATTGCAGTTGCCTTTGTTTTTCGGTTTATGGATGTATTAAAAATGTTTGATGAAATCTATGTGGTAACACATGGTGGACCTGGTTACGTGACAGAAAATCTATCGATATTTGCAGTCAAGCACGCTTTTGAGTACTTTCGTATGGGATATGCAGCAGCAGCAGCATTTATTTTTCTAGTTTTGGTTATGTTGTTAATTTCACCATTTTTGAAAATGGCTAAGTTCGAATAAGAGGAAAGCACTCTATGACTTTCGCTAAAAGATGCCGCATTACTGCTAAATATGTCACAATAGGCATAGTTGCTTTCATTGGTCTCATTCCGGTTATATTAACAGTATTTACTTCAATCAAAAATGAACTGGATGCCTTCGCTATGCCTCCTAAATGGGTTTTCGTTCCTACTCTTGAGAATTATATAGAATTATTAGGCGAGCTGGCTTTCTTACGTAGTATTCTAAACAGTATAATCATAGCAGCAGGTGCAACCCTTATCGCTACGATCATAGCAACTTCAGCAGGTTACACTCTCAGCAGATTCAAATTCCGAGGAAAGGGTGCTTTTTCTTACATTATTCTCGCTTTCCGGGCAGTACCTCCAATCGCTCTTGTTATTCCCTATTACTGGATATGGCGTGTTGTAAATCTCGCAGACACGCACTTCTCAATGATTATGACCTATGTTGCTTTTTGTTTGCCATTGTTAATATGGATGATACGTAGTTTCTTTATTGAAGTCCCTATTGAAATAGAAGAAGCGGCAATGGTTGATGGTTGTACCAGATGGCAAGCATTACGACTGGTTCTCGTTCCTGCTATTATTCCTGGTATTTTTGCCTCTGCAATACTATCATTTGTTCTTCTGTGGAATGAATTTATGATTGCTCTTTTTATTACTGGTAGAGCTACTAGAACGCTGCCAATAGAAATTCATTCTTCCCTAGGGCACTATTATTTATATTGGGGAAAACTTTCAAGCTCTGCTGTTGTTGCGATCATACCGGCTATTATTTTTATTGCTTTTGCTCAGAAATATATTGTCCGTGGACTTACCATGGGGGCGGTAAAGAAATAAGATAAAAAGGATTTTTGAAAGAAACGGGAGAATAATGACATCACGAGAGAGAGTACGGTTAACTCTCAGTCACCAGGAACCTGACCGTGTTCCTCTAGACTTGGGAGGAGGATGTACTTCATTACTGGCAGGTACCTATGAAAATCTAAAAACCTATCTTGGTGTAAAATGCATCACTCGTATAGCATCAAGGGTGTGGCAATATGTATTTGTAGATGAGCCTGTACTGCAACATTTTGATACTGACACCCGTTATGTATTTGAGAAAGGACCAATGTATGTCAAGGACAGAGAAATCTCCGCGGATACTTTTGTTGATGAATGGGGAGTGGCAAGGAGAAAGATTGGATACTACTATGACATTGTGAAGTTCCCTCTTAAGGAGGCTCGAATTAGGAATTTAGAGAAATATCCCTGGCCTGATCCCTTGGACCCTGGACGTATGGAAGGTGTTCTTGAAAAGGCAGAAGACCTTAGAAGAAATACTACCTATGCCATTATTGGGAGGTGCAGTAGTTCCATATTTGAACAAGCATGGTATCTTCGAGGATTCGATCAGTTTCTAATTGACCTGGTTATAGACAAAGAATTTGCCCATGCACTACTGAGAAGACTGACAGACATCAAAAAGATAAGAATGAAAAACTTCCTGGGAAAAGTGGGCAGATATGTTGATGTGATTGGCGTAGGAGATGATTTAGCTACAGGTAATAGTTCAGTTATTTCTCCAGCTCTTTACCGGGAGATGGTCAAACCCTACCAGAGAGAACTGTTCAACTTAATCCACTCATTAACTGAGGCAAAACTCTTCTATCATAGTTGTGGTAATATCTATGAATTAATCGAGGATCTGATCGAGATAGGAGTAGATATTATTAACCCGGTGCAGGTTTCTGCCGGGGATATGGGAGATACGGCTAGACTAAAAAAGCAATTCGGTGAACGTCTTTGTTTTTGGGGAGCTATTGACACGCAGAAGATCATGCCTTTCGGCTCGGTGAGTGAAGTCTGGTGTGAAGTAAGAAGAAGAATCTATGACCTGGCCTCAGGTGGGGGTTATGTTCTGGCGGCTGTTCATAATATGATACCGGACATATCACCGAAAAACATTTGCGCCATGTTTGAAGCAGGAAAGAAGTACGGCCAGTATCCTATTTCGTGAGGTTAATGAAAAGGGGTTTTTAAACTCCTTTATTCTTACACTTCAGCTAATTTTGTTGAAATACCAAAAAAGAGGGCTTACCGTCCTCTTAGGATGCAAAACGAGGTTAAAATGACCAAAGATGGTAATCAGATGGAAAGTGGTTTTCGTTTAGCTACTATTGGCGCGGGAATCCATGCTGAAACCAATATTTATCCCAGTCTGGCTAACTACCTTTTGAGAGACGTTAAGAAAGTGGGAGTCTGCGATCTTGATGAAACAAAGGCCAAAAGAATGGCTGCCATAAGTGGATTCAGAAGCACTTACTCGGATTTCAGAAAAATGATTGAAAAAGAAAAACCAGACGGAGTGATGGTATGCCTCAATGCTAAGCTACATCCTCAAGTAGTAATAGAATGCTTACGTATGGGTATTCACGTTTTAGTGGAAAAACCTCCCGCTCGCACTGTGGAAGAAGCGAAAGAAATGCTTGCCACTTCCCAGTGTGCAGGTAAGATAGTGATGATTGCCCATCAAAAAAGGCACGCTACCGCGTACAGAAAAGCTAAAGAAATGGTCAGTGACAGAGAGAACTTTGGCCGTATAGTTCAAATAGAAGCAAAAATGCACGGGATGGCATGGTTCCCTACAACTTTTTCCTGTTTGATGGAGTGGCAAATACATAATATTGATCTGCTCCGCGCATTCGGAGGGAATATCGAGAGAATATCTGTCATGTCCCGAAACTATGGAGATACTATGGCTTCCCTGGTATTCCTTCTGAAGTTTGAAAAAGGAGCTGTGGCTACAGTGAGTTGGGGAACTTTCGGAGGTCCGGGGCCGTATTGCGAGCGCCTGGAGATTGTTGGAGAGAAAGGAAAAGGCGTGATTGTAGAAAATGCCTATGATTTGGTTTTCTATGAAGGAGGATGGGGTAGAAGATGGAGACCTGACTGGAATCCTAACCTGGCCAACCAGAGTCATGTCTTAAACGGATATGTAGGAGAAATCTTACATTTTATTGAATGTGCAAGAAAAAACGAGACTCCCTCTCCTTCTATAGAAGATGGCGTTAAATCTCTAGAAGCCATTTACGAAATTGCTCGTCAGGCAGGAATCAGGACAGAATGGCAGTTTGCCCCAAGTAGATACTAAATCTAGGGGCAAATCGCTGGATAAAATGGAAAAAAAATATCTTATAGGCATAGACATAGGTACTAATAGTTGTAAGACAATCTTGATTAATTCTGAAGGAGAAATTGTGGGGAGTGCTTCTCGAGAATACCTCACCCTCTATCCTCGCACAGGATGGGCAGAGCAGAATCCAGAGGATTGGTATTCTGCTTTTAAGACAGCATTCATCAAAATGACGAGAGAAGCTAATATTTCACCCGACAGAATTTCTGCTATAGGAGTGACTGGACAGATGGTGGGACTCACCTGTCTGGATAAAGGAGGTGCCGTATTAAGAAACACCATTCTATGGATGGATCAGCGAGCTACCTCCGAGGTAGAATGGCTCAACAATAATTTCAAGAAAAAAATCCCTCCAATTACCTATGCTCCCATTAATCAATCTTTCACTCTTCCCAAAATTCTCTGGCTAAAAGAACATGAACCTCTTGTCTGGAAGCAAATGTACAGGATGCAACTACCCAAGGACTATATAAGATTTCGATTGACCAAGAATTGGTTCACGGATTGTAGCGATGCATCGGGTACGATGCTCTTTGATTTAAAAAACCTTGAGTGGTCCCGAGAAATCTGTGAAATGGTGCAAATTCCTCTTGAAAAACTACCAGAAATTATCCCTTCCTTCCAGATAGCTGGCTACATTCATAAGGAAGTCTCTAATGAATTAGGAATCCGAGAGGGTACACCGGTTGTTGCTGGTGCTGCTGACTTATCCGCAGATAATTTTGCAGCCGGTATCACAGAACCTGATCAATGGATAACAAGAATGGGAACGGCTGGGAGTACCTCCTTGGTGGTTGAAGAGCCGCTCCTCGACCCGCAAGAAGTGTGCTTCTGCTCTGCTCATTGTGTCCCCGGCAGGTATATTATCGAGGTAGGAACACACACATTCGGGCTGGCCTACCGGTGGTTTAAAGATACCTTCTGTAGTGAAGAAGTGAGGAGGGCCGAAAAGCTCAAAAAGAGTCCCTACGAACTTATTGAAAAGATAGTAGCGCGCGCATCTGTTGGAGCTGATAACCTTTTCTTCCACCCTTTTATAACCGGTTCTCCCTACTGGGATCCTCACCTTAAAGGTGCTTTTATTGGAATTACTCCAAGCCATAATAAGAAAGATTTCGCACGGGCAGTACTGGAAGGAACAGTTTTTTGCCTTAACGACTCCTTTGTACTCTTAAAAAAACTGACTGGATCTCAGTTGAGAGAGTATGCCCTTGTAGGTGGAGGCTCTAAAAGCAGGTTATGGCGGCAAATAGTCTGTGATGTATTGGGCACAGATGCCCTGGTGCTGGAGCATTGTGACGCTTCTTTAGGAGCAGCGATGCTAGCTGGGGTTGGCAGTTCTGTATTCGAAAGTTTTGCTAAGGCCATAACAAAGTGCGTGAAAACAAAGCTGAAATCTTCATTTAATAAAGATAATCATACTCAATACCAAAGTTTAATAAGAGAATTTAGCAAATTTCACAGAGAAATTCAACATATTTATGGGAGACTAGGAAAAGAACATTAGAAATTTCATAACAGAAAATAGATGAACGGCGAAAACTTTAGGATCGAGGTGCTTGTGGGTCAATAAGAGGTATTTTCGGACTACTTCATACCCTAAAAGGACGGTAAGATTATGCAGGAAAAAACGGATTATCTGAAGAAATTCCTCCAACACGAGTTAGAAGAAATTGTTGGAGCTGAGTATGTAGTAACTGATCAAGCTGAGATAGATTGTCAATCTGTTGATGTATGGTGGGCCACTCGATACTGGTTTTTCAAAGGAACTGATCTCCCCCAACCATCTGCAATTGTTTTTCCGGAAAACAAGCAAGAGGTTGTTCGACTAGTGAAGTTCTGCAGCGAACACAAGGTACCGTTTGTTCCGCGAGGTGGAGGAGCCGGTGATTCGGGTGGTTCGCTGGCTCTCAAGGATGGTATTATTATCGATTTAAAGCGGATGAACCACGTATTGGAGTTGAATGAGAAATCTCTCACTGTCCGAGTCCAGCCGGGAATTATTCAGAAACACCTAGAAGAATATCTCAATCGTCGTGGATACACAATGAATCATTTCCCTGCCTCTTTTAATACCTCAGCCCTGGGTGGTTTTATCAGTACCAATGGCACCGGAGTTCTCTCTTCGCGCTACGGCAAAATCTGCGATATGGTCCATCAGCTAGAAGTAGTACTTCCCAGTGGAAAGATATTTCGAAGCCTGCCGGTGAGGCTCCATTCAACCGGACCTGATTACTCTCGCCTGTTCTTTGGCGCTGAAGGGACTCTGGGGATTATCACCGAAGCACTGTGTAAGATTTATTATCTGCCCGAAAAAAGAGCCTTTCGGTCGTTTGTTCTGCCTAACTTACGTGAAGGCATAGAGGCGGGGAGAAAAATAATGGCAAACCAACTGATGCCCTCCCTTATGAGACTATACGATGAGGCAGATACCAGACATATTTTGAAAGATCAGTTCGGCCTCGAGCAAGAGGGGTGTGCAATTCTTTTGGGATTCGATGGACTGAAAAGAATTGTTGATGTCCAAATGGAAGTGGCATCAGATATTCTTACCAAAGCAGCTGGGAAAGATATCGGAGAAGAACTGGGAAAGAATTGGTGGGCACACAGATATAAATCCTACTATCCACCAAATGATTATATATGCGAACCATGGATGACTGATGTTTCTGATACAGTAGCTCCTTACGAGCATATCGAAAAAATCTATTGGGCAATGAAAAAGACTGTTGAGGAAGGATTCAAGAAATGGGAAGCGCAATTTCATGCCCATTTTTCCCATTGGTATGACTGGGGAACGAGTGTCTATCCTACTTTTCTCATCAAGAATGTGCCTGAGGACAAAAAAGAAGCTCTAAGTCTCTATAATAGGATACTTGATGCCTGTGAAAGAGCATCCATAGATAATGGGGGAGTTATTAATGAACACCACGGGATAGGGATGCGTAGTGGACGATTAATGCGAGAAATCTACGGAGAGAGTTACGATCTGGCTCTGTTAGTCAAAAGGGCTCTCGACCCATATAATCTAATGAATCCCGGAAAACTTGGATTAGGAGATTAAAAACGATGGGCATTGAAGAGGTAAGAGAGACTATTAAGATGTGTCGATTTTGTTTTATGTGTCGGCATGCATGCCCCACATTCCTGGCCACAAAACTTGACTCACATACACCGAGAGGATATGCCCTTATGTTATCAGCAATAGTTGAAGGTATCAGGAATTGGGACGAGGATTGCATTGCTCGGTTTTATCAGTGTAGTCAATGCGGTTTGTGCAAAGAGGATTGTGAATATCACTGGCCCGAGGATGAAGTAGTCCGCAGCGCACGGGAAGAAATTGTAGCTTTAAAAAAAGAGCCTCAAATCATAGCCCGCATTGCCAGTTCCATCATTAACAAAGGGACCCCCTACGAGAAAGAAAGAAAGCAGTATGTACCTCCAGAACCCATAGGAAGGAAGAACCCCCAGGTGCTATATTTTGCAGGATGTTCAACTCGACAAAGTCACCCCGAAATTATAGAAGCAACGAGCAACATTCTTAACTTTATCGGCGTCAGTTGGTCAGTATTAGAGGAAGAAGGATGTTGTGGGATAACCCTGTTCGATTTAGGCTATACTGAGAAGGCAAAGAAGATAGCCGCACAATTAGCTGATAAAATATCTCGAGCAGAAGCAGGAATTCTTCTAACCGGATGTGCCCACTGCTACAGAATGTTCAGGGAAAAATTCAATGAATGGAGAATTCAACTTCCTCCTAATATGAAAATTGTGCACACTAGTGAATACTTACACGAGAATATACTGAACGGCAAGTTACGATTCAAAAGCAACCCAACAATGCACTCAGTAAGCTATCATGATCCATGTCAGTTGGGGAGGAAACTCGGTGTTTACGAACCTCCGAGAAAGATAATAGAAAAAATGACCAATAGCCCACCAATTGAGTTGTTTCACAACAGAGAAAAAGCTGAATGCTGTGGGGCAGGAACTACTATGTTTCTGACTGATCCTGAAGTCTCAGGGAAAGTTGCCCGACGGCGGATTAACTCGGCACGAGAAGAAAAGGCGAAAGCGATTGTTACGGCATGTCAAAATTGTAAGACGGTCCTTGCCAATATAGATCAGAATGAGATAAAGATTCTAGATATAGCAGAATTAGTCTCTTTGCAACTTCAGAAAGCACCTTAAGAAGGTAAATTGAGCAATATCGAAAAGAGAAAAAATGACGATCAGAGTGGCCAGTACTGGCTCTGTCGCTGACATCATGGGAGAAAAGGGCTTACTATGAAAACAGACAAACTGTTAATTTTTGGCTCTCCTGGCAGATACATTCAGGGACCGGGTGCAATAGCATACATCGGATATTATGTTGCACAATTAAGCCAGAAGAAAAGGGCCTGGCTGCTAATCGACGTAGGGGTTGGTTTTCTTGCCAGGGATATTGAGACTTCACTGAGAGAAACGGGGATAATTTTCTCTATAAGCAAGTTTGAAGGGGACAATAGATTGTCACAAGCAGACAGACTTTCTCAAGAAATCAGAAAGAAGAGTCAATCAGATGTCATCGTAGGAATGGGAGGAGGTAAAACCATCGATATGTCCAAGATGATCGCCCACAGGATGGGAGCCAAAAATATCATCGTTCCTACTATCGCTGCTACTGACGCACCCACTAGTTGCTTGGCAGTGGGGATGGATGAAAATGGTAGGGTGGCAGTGGAAGAGCATTTATTCAATCCAGACCTTATTTTAGTTGACAGTGAAATAATTGCCAGAGCACCGGTGCGTTATTTTGTCTCTGGCATAGGTGATGCTATTTCCAAGAAGTACGAAGTTCTACATTCAGCTTCGGTTGGAGAGACAAATTATTTCGGTGGGCAGAGAGCATTCTTTATCACTGATCTACTAGAAGTATGCCACCGAACACTTTTGAAGTATGGTACAGAGGCAAAAAAAAGCGTCGAGCGTAAAGAGACCAATGACATAGTGGAGAAAGTAATAACCTCGATCATTCTTCTCAGTGGACTGCTCTTTGAGAATGGAGGCCTTGCAGCAGCGCACAGCATTGCAAATGTTCTTTTTAACCAGGGTTATGGAAAGAAGAATCTCCATGGGGAGCTAGTAGCTGTGGGAATTCTACTCCAAGTTATATTGGAAAAGTTGCCCGACGTTGAATTAAATAGACTTGATAGGTTTTTTTTAAAATTAGGATTACCTCGTAATCTAACTGATCTGGGTGTAGATGTTGATGACCAGCAGAAAGTTGCAACTATATGTAAAGGAATAAGTGCCCGTGTTGAAAAACACGGTTTTAGGTGGAGCAGTGAACAGATTCTCCAAGCCATCCAAATACTGGACGAGAGAAAGTAGGGGCCGCTCCATATCTAATTTCAACAAAGGAAATTAGGGTCTTAATTTAAGTGCTTCATCTACAGACATTTCCTTTTTCTCGATATTCAACCATCACATTCTTGCGGCCCCGAATAATACGAAGATAGTTATGGGCTCGACAAAATCTTTTATTAGTGGATTGAAGTTTTAGTTTTCAATCCAACGTTATCATTACCTTCATAGCACGGTCTTTCTTCTTTTCAATATAGTGATAGGCATCCATATATGCTGAAAATGAAAAGGTGTTCGTTATCAAATTCTTAAGCATTAATTTATCTGATCCCGCAAGCTCAATTGCCTTTACATAATCTTTCTTCTGATACATTAAAGTGCCAACCAGGCTAAGCTCTCGATCCTGCACTAAGCCTAAGTCTATAACGGGCTTTTTACCAAAAACTCCCACAACAACAATTGTAGTGCCTTTGCGAGCAAGGGAAACTGCCTGAGAAATTGCAGATTCAACTCCAACACACTCTAAGATCATATCTGCTCGATCAGGACCAAAATTGTTGAGGACTTTCGCTTCTAAGTCTCCTTTCTCAGGATTGATAGCAAAGTCTATACCGCACTGTCTTGCCATGTCTAATCGAAAATCACTCAAGTCGGTGATCATGACTGCATCAGCACCAAGCCCCTTCGCTACCTGTCCAACAAGATTGCCTATAGGACCAGCACCTAATATGAGAATTTTTTCACCATGAACATCACCACCTCTCCCTAGAGCATGGACGGCAACTGATACAGGCTCAATCATTGCCCCCTCTTCAAGCGAGAGAGTATCGGGTAGTTTTAATACCATATTCTCGGGTACAACAAAGTACTCCTGAGCAGCACCCCCAGTCTGAAAGCCCATGACTTTTAATGAGTCACAGATGTGGTACATACCGTGTTGACAAGGATAACACTTACCGCATGTTACCTGAGGCATAAAGGTAACCCTGTCTCCAATTGAAAACCTTCTTGTCAGAGTGCCAGTTTCTGCTATTTCCCCAGAAACCTCATGCCCCTGTACAACAGGGTAGTTTGTATAAGGATGAAGACCATGAAAAACATGAATATCAGAACCACATATACCTATTCTTTTTATTTTTATAAGAACCTCATGATCTTCTGGTTTAGGCTTTTCTACCTGCCCAAATTCGATCTTCCCTGCTTCAACCATTACTGCCTGTAGCATATCTTCCTCCAGTTAATATCAATATTTACCATCTGCTTATACTCTCACAATATTATACTAGACTTCTTTATGAGCCTAATGGCTTTGATAGCAAGAACATCAGGGAGAGGATTGGTTAAACTGTTTTGACAATATTTGAGCAAGACTCCATAGGATGCGGACTTTGGGTTATCTCTTGCAAAGTTCTCTCCTCAAGGCTAGGTAATGCTCATCAGTACCTACCTCTTCCAGAAATCTAACAAATTTTTGATGCAGATCCTTGGCTACTTGCCAGTTTTTATCAATGACGTTCTGTGATTCTTTCGGGTCATTTTCTATGTCATAGAGCTGAGCAGAAGAGTTTTCTGTGCTATAGAGAAATCAGAAATTTTCCCTGTAAATAAATCTGCCCGCATAGGCATAGTAGGGAAAGAAGCGGCATAACAATGGACTAACTCCCTACCCTGGCCTGCAATTTTGGGACAAAGCCCAAAATTAAAATAAAAAGTGTGCAGGATCATCTTGACCATGGCCAGTTATCTAAAGTGGAGAGTACATCCAGTTGACCCCATAATTCTCTTCAAAGCTTTTCTTATGCAAATTCGATTACCCTTCTTTCGCACCTTTCAAGAATTCCCTTACTACCTTCAGACTTTTATTCTTAACAACTAATTGAAACATTTTCTCCTTTGTCTCGGGTGGAAGTAGTTCAATGCTTTGAGTGGTGGCAGTATCAAACTTAGCTGCTGGATAAAATTTTAGAAGCTCATCCTTCTGCTTTTCGGTGCATTGGAGTTTAAGTACCCTCATGCCGGCTAACACATCTTCTGTCATATTAGCGAGACCGAGTTCCTGTAATTTCTTGTATCTTTCCTCATTAATCCATATGTTAATTGGATATCCTTCGGCCATCTCTTTTCACCTCTCATACTTATTCTTGAGACTCTTCTGACTTCTTTAGGCCTGATCGCTTTTGGGATTTGGTTAATAAAGGGAAAAATTCCCTCTTATCGATCCTCAAATTTCTTATTATCAGCCCTACATATATCCAAGCTTTCGGAGTCTCTCCATTGTCTTCTCTTTGTCCTGTCTCCTACCCCCTCTTTCAATGGTATTTTCAAGATCTTGTTCCCAGGCAGGGATGCCAACTTCCATGGGGTTGCTGGTTGTTCTTGCCCCCAGGGAGCGGTAACCTATCTCATAAAGTGAACAGTAGGGAAGGTGGTGCAATTTTGTGTTGTCCCAAATATCTCTTTCGGTAAAGTGTAAAATTGGAGCTACTCTGGTGTGCTCGGGCACCAAATGACCCCCTTCTTTTTTGGTGAAGTATTTATCGTCCTTCCTTGCTGGATGCTCATCCCGTCGAACAGCCATGAACAAGGCTTTTATATTATTTTCTTCCACGAACTGATTAAGAACAACTGTTTTCATGAGGTGATTGCCAGCATAAGACTCTGCCTCAAAGGTGAATGAGTCCTCCTTAAATCCAATTCGCTTAAGCTCAGCCTGATTTTGCTCATTTAAGTCCTCTACATTGACGAGGCAGCCTAGATGACTTTGACAGCATTTAAGAACATCAAAATTACAAAGCCACTTAAGATCGACATTCCATCTTTTTAAGATCCTGATAAGAAAGTCGGTGATTTCAGTAAATGCGTCCCCTTCATCAATGGTGATAACGTGTGGAAGCTCAATATTATCTTCCAAGCACACCTGACGAATGATCCAGAGGTTAGTAGTACTATCTTTTCCTCCGGTCCAAGTAATAGCCGCTTCAGAGGGTCTAAACTTTTCAAATGCTTGCCGGACGATCTTTTTGGACTCGCCAATTTTTTTTTGAATCTCTCTCGTTCTTTCCTCACTAACCTGGTATTCTTTCACCGGTTGACCTCCTGCAACTTTTCTATTTTAGTTACTATTCCTTCCCTAACCATCTTCCTACTCTTGGCCTCAATATTTCCTTCATCCTGTCTACATTGGGGGATATTTCAGCTATATTGTTAAGCTCCTGGGGGTCCCGCCGAAGATCATACATCTCCCAGCTATCCATATTCTCTCTGTATATCACTTTGAACTCTTTATTCTGGTAGTAGTATATGGGTCTATCGGTCTCCTTCTCGTGGACGCTTCTTTTATCAATAGCCTCGCCAAAACATCCTCTTTCAGGAAATTCTTCCAGAGGAAGGAGAGAGTGACCTTCAAAACTTTCTTCGGGGTCTAGGCCAAAAAGATTAACGATCGTGGGGGGGACATCAATGCTACTCACCAAGGTATCAGAAACCTTACCCCTCCTTTGGGTATGATCATAGATTAAAAAAGGCACATTTATGAGTTCGGAGTACATCTTGCCATCATGAGAGAGACCCCCATGTTCACCAAACTCATCGCCGTGATCTGAAGTTATAACAACGACTGAACCCTCTAAGAGGTCAATTTTTTTTAATAGTTCAAAGAACTCTTCCACGTAACTGTCTACTTGCCGAACATGGACAGAGTAAAGTTTTTTTAGAAGTTCTACCTTTCCTTTGTCGGAGAGATCTCGTTTCAGTAGGGTTTTTTTAAATAAATTAAACATTTCACCCCGACTGAGGTCAATAGAAGAATCAACCATATCAATATATTTTTTCTCAGGCATATAGGGCTCATGCAAATCCATATAGTGAAGCCACAAGAAAAAAGGCTTGTATTTTCCTCCTTTGATATAGGAGCAGAGCCATTCCTTTACCTTTCCGTTAATCTCATCTCCTTTTATATAGGGAACTTCCTCACTCACTTCAGCTTCTATTGAATCATAAAAAACATCCCAGCACCGGTTCCAGCCAAAATAATCGCTAAGATAGGGATTTGAGTGAAACCCGGCGGTGGTGATTCCAGATTTTTGAAGTACTATAGAAATCAAGGTTTTCTTTGGGGAAAGATGCTTCTCTCTTCCGTATTCAAGATAATATGAAGAGGTGAGTATCGCTGGAAATGAGGCCTGAGTGTATGGTCCTGTAGCCTGCATATTAGTAAATCTGATGCAGCTTCCCTGAAGAGAGTCAATAAAGGGAGTTAAGTTGCTTTTGCTGTCATAACATCCTAGCACGTCTTTTCTAAGGGTATCTATGGTAAGTAGAATAACATTTTTCATTTTGCGTTCCTATTTGCTCTTCTTTTTATACTTTAACCTCTAAGTCTATCTGCAAGGTATCAATTTTTGGCTAATTATTACCACAATGCTGGGAGTTTAAAAACGGGTTTTCTTTCAGCCAGATATTTCTCGGTGCAAAAAGGAGAGCCAAAACCGTACTTTTCAGCGCTCTCCATCAACTTATCATATATCTCCGGTCTGAAGATAAGCTTGGTGGGCTTCACCTTATCCTCTATCATACTTCTAATTAACGTACCGCTGAATTTTTGTCTTTCCTGGCTATGACCACAGAGACCCGAGTAAGTGACTTCCCCACATATTGGGCAGTACCACCATTCAAGCACCCTTACTGGCTTAATTCTCAACTTCTGTTGGGGGATCTGGTCGAATATGCGGTGAGCATCATAGGAGCCATAGTAGCTACCTACTCCAGCATGGTCTCGACCAAACATGTGATGAGTGCATCCTAAGTTCGTCCGCAGAATGGCGTGGAAAATAGCCTCTCTTGGCCCTGCGTAGCGCATATCCCACAGAGCAATGGTCACCATATGAATATCATCTCTGAAGTACCTTGCCTCACAAAGTCGCTGATGGCACAAAACAATGGCCTCATCTATATAATCACCGGTTCGCTTAGGTCCAATTATACAGTTTACCAGGATCCCTGTCTTTAGCTTCTCTACGGGAAGTTCTCCATTTGCAGAAAACCAAGCTCCCTTCATTAACCATTCATGCCCACTATGCGGCACATTCCTGGTTTGATGGGCTACTACTCTTTTCCAACCGTTTTCAACTATTCTCTTTCGCAGTTGCCTTGGCGTATACCAGAATCTATCAAAAGGGGGCTGGAACTCGGGGGAGTTCACCAAAGCAATCTTCCCCCCTAAGAAAGTATTCTCCAATCCCCTAAGCATTCTCACTCCAGGGTGTCTCTCATCGGTTGTTCCCAGTACAGCCTTTGCTATTTTCGTTTTATTGAGTCTGAAAATCTCTTCCACTTCCATCATCGCCAATGGAGAGGCAGTGTAGGTAAGGAGAATGGAATCTCCTTTCTTAATTTTTTTTGTTTTGATTTCCTCCTCTTTCACATCGAGAACAATGGGGATAGGCCAGAGCGTACCGTCAGCCAAGGTCATCCTTTCGCATACCGCATCAACCTCTTCTTTACCCATAAAACCCTCTAGAGGGGTAAAAAAACCGTAGGCGATGTTGATGCATTCTCTCGCACATCGTCCACTGACGGGAATTTGCTTTAACTCTCTAATCTTTTCTGTTACTTCAGACTCGAGTATCACCCTTTCTCTAATCTCGCGGTTACCATGCCCCTCATAGTTCATAGTTTAATCCTTCCCTCAAAAGGGTGTCGTCTTCGTTCAGATCGACTACCCCCTGTTTTTCTCTACTCTTTATGTTTAAGTAAATCTGCCCTTTATATCCTGTAGGCCTTCATGTTCCGGACCATATCGGTATGCTCTGGGGATAATTCTGTTATGTCCATAAACCGGATCGAACGAGGCAGAGAAGGGATTAACGAATTCCCAAACGATCCGTCCTGATTTCATTACCTCAAAGATTCGTCCTGTCGCTGCCTCGCATATCAAAGTATTATCATTGGGTAGCCTCTGACAACTAGACATGTAGGCACTATAAAAAGCCATCCAAGGGTCATCCTTATATTCCCACACCATTTTATTGGTAGCGGGATTTACCTCCAGAACGCGAGAGTACCCTTCAGAAATATGGACACAGTGCGTCCCATTATCAAATAACAGAATGTTCCCATTTTCGAGGATGGTAGCACCATTTTGATGACCTAGCTCTCCTCCCGAACCCCACCGCCATTTGATATCTCCTGTAGATTTGCTGATGATACATATAGTGTTAAGTCGGGCGAAGCTAGCTAAGATATCCCCATTGGATAGGATGGCAAATGAATTAGCCTCGGTCCACTGGCTACGGGGACATAAGGGACAAATAATGTCCTTTTCTGGATCTAAGTGCTCATATGCCAACCACTTCCAGACTACCTTACCTCGCGGATTAACCTCTTGAAAAGAGTCACCCCACATAATCCCTTCCTTTTCAGTACCTGGTATACCGCCTTTGACTTTTGCGGCAATATCCTTGGGTACCTGGACCCATCTAAGTACCATAGTATTTCCATTGAACAGGCGGCAAAAACTATGGTGCAAATACCGGTCCTGGTAATTCCATACCACATTACCATTCCAATCTACTTCAAGTAATTCTCCCCCGGCACCCTTAAAACTAGCCAACGGTCCGTTTTCTAGCTGCCCGGCATAAAGCAGATTGCCACTATTCAAAAGCACCCCGTACAACGCTGGTGGATATGGTACCTTCCATTGATGAACGACCCCTCCCTTCATATCAATTAACATCGTCTCCCTTATTCCCAAAGGAGTAAATAAGGTATACCCATTGTAAGTATTCGAATGAACATAGTGGGTAACCCCTTTTAAATTGGTTCGTGCAATGCCCATTGAATCTCCTCCTTGCCCCATTAAAAATATCTACGTAGCATCAGGTCCATATATTCCATTTAACCACTTAAACTTGTCAGGATCTAAGTTCTTTCCTATTAGCCCCTCATATTCATGTCCATAGCGGTAAGCTCGATAGATTAGGTTAGCCTGACCGTAAACCACAAAGGGGCCATAAAAGGGACTGATATACTCCCAAACTATCTCACAATCAGGAGTCGCCTCGAAAATACGACCTCCATGAGTCTCACATATCAAAGTATTCCCGTTTGGCAGACGCTGGGCTCCCCCCATACCAAAGGCATAGAACTCCGACGGAGGGTCATCCTTATATTCCCACTCAATTTTATTAGTAGCTGGATTAACCTCCAATACTCTAGAATAGTAATCCAGATCTTGGGTGAAAAAACGATGTGCTCCATTATCAAAGACTAAGATATTCCCATTGTCCAACATAGTAGGCTCATGCTGGTGTCCCAATTCCTGGGGACCCCACCTCCAGGTGATCTTTCCCGTAGCTTTGTCAATAATACAGATGGTATTAGTCTGGCGAAATGAGCCTAAGATATTTCCATCTGGTAGCACAGTACAACCATTCATGTGAGTCCATTCTCCTCGATACTCCAGAGGGCAAATGACATCTATCTCCGGATCTAGGTGTTCGTACGATAGCCACTCCCAGACTACTTTACCCTCAGGAGTAACCTCATTAAGGGCATCAGCCCACATAACCCCCCCGCTCAACTCTGTACCCGGGATACCACCTTTAACCTTACTTTTAATGTCATCAGGCACAGTTACGTATTTTATAAGCATAGTATTTCCATTTTCCATGCGGTAAAAGTCGTGATTAAATTGTGGTTCTTCGTACTTCAATACCAGATTATTATCCCAATCTACCTCTATTAAACACACGCCTCTACCTTGCTCGTTTTGCTCGCAATCTTCACCAAAGAGGTAGGCAACCCCCGGTCCCATTATGCCCCCCGATTTAACACCTTGATAAACCAGATTACCATTAGTCAAAAACCGTGCAAAATTTGGTTTATACGGTTCTGTAGACCAATGGTGCACAATTCTACCCTGCATGTCGATCAGCCACGCATCATTGCCAAACATAGGCGTAAACAAAGTATACCCTTTATATGCCTTTGAAGGAACATAGTGGGTAACCCCCTTCAAACTGGTTCGTGCAATACCCATTGGATTTCCTCCCTTCGTCAACCTGATTAATAATCTTCTCGTACCCTGTGTTACGACCCACACAAACTAGACACAGCCTTGACATAGGCTGTTGGCATGTCCTACCTCCTCCTTAAAAAGCCTCTTTTATGAGAAAAGCGATTATTCTTGATTCCGCCTGATATTAAATTTCAATAACCTAAAAACTTGAGCCGAGAAGCTACTTTCTTGTCAGTTTCTTGGGGAGATGGCATTACCTCTTTTTTTACCATAGGCAGAATGGATGGCCTTTCCATATTTCTTGGGGCTGGTATGTCAAGAACATCCAGGACAGTCGGAGCAATGTTAAGTAATGATACTCCCTTAAGTTCCTTTCCCTCTGGGATACCTGGCCCAGTGATAACAAAGTAGCCACATAAACCATATGCCACGTCATAACAGTCTTTTGCAGTATCAAATGAGTATATTCTGGCTTGGTCATGACCTACTAGCTCACTGGTACCTAATCGGCCTTGATCAAAGTCCACCAATAGGTCCGGACCGTAGCTTACGTAAGGACCAAAACAAATATCACCGGGCTGCCACACCTGAGTGTTTAGAGGTTTTCCACCCTTATCGGGAATACCCTTTAGCTTAGCGGTCAATTCACCCAAGAATCTATCATAGTCCTTGGGATCAACAGTTCCTTGCGGTTCCCTTCCCTTCATATTGAGGTATAACTTACCAGTGTAACCCGTACTCCAGCATTTTGTCCTAAACCAGTCCACCTTAACATCCTTGAATGAGATCGGCCTCTGTGGTTGCTCAAAGAGGCTCATATATCCCTCTTTCATTAGCCACTCATTAAGATTGATCCGCCCCTGAAGTTCTTTGGCACTATAGCCACTATAAATGAATAGTACGGTCTCTTTAGGTACGTTCTGATAGAGTTCTCCAATATTCTTATCAATCCAAAGGTAGTAATCATGCAAAGCTCCTTCATAATGAGGATCAGGAGTGTACTGTCTATTTTGCGAATTAAAGCCACGGTAGAAAAGACTCACCATCCGAGTACATCCCATTACTGCCGTCATAACACAGTCACAATTTTTTTCATTAATAAAATACCTTGTCAATGCGAAACGCTGCGAATCCATTTCGTAGATTTTTTTGAGCACCCGGCCCTTGTCTACCTCCTTACCACCCACATCGGCCTCCGTTAGGTCAATAATATATTCCCCCACTAATTCATAAACCTTATCCTTAAGGTTCTCGGGATAGATAAAGCTAAGATCGAGGTTTGGAGTTATCAATCCAGAAATAACATAGCCTGCCGGAATTTTAGGAGAGGGCCAGGTAGCCGGAACATTAATCATCGCTACTCTCTGCATCTTTTTAGGAAGGATTGTGTATAGTAGATCAACCCTTCTTGTAACTTCGGAACTAACCACTTTTTTCTCACCATAAGAGAAATCATCCCTATAGGTAAAATCCCAGATTCCATAAGCTCCAGGGTTCCGACCACATTGAGTGGATATCCACACTTGAGGGAGAGCCGGAGGAACTGCACTTTCTAAAACTCCCCAAATTCCCCTCTTCTGCATTTTCGTCAAGTTAGGTAGCTCATCCGCCCACTGCCTAACAAGCTCGGGACATAATCCATCTAAGCCCAGCAATACTACTCTTGCCATAGATAGGCCTCCTAATTTTAGTAAGTCAGGAAGAGAAGTGAAAATTATCAAAGAGGTGGGTCTGGTGACTGGAAAAATTCTCTCCTCAGAAACCTTTTTTGAGCCTCCCCACTCTCCGAGTTCCAGTTGCTCTTCTTAATATTGATATTTGAAATATCTTTAGATTACTTCTGCTGTGACCTTATCTTCGAGTTTACGAGTAAAGCGTCCATTACATCTTTTATATCTTTACGGCCCCCGCGGTAAGCCCTCTTACAAAATACTTCTGCAATAAGAAAAAACCAATAATTAAGGGAAAACACACTATTACATCTATGGCCATAAGATCATTCCAAAATATATTATATTGACCTAACTTGGCACCTATAACTACAGTTAGCATCCGTCGATTAGCAGAAGTAGTGAGTACAAGTGCAAATATATATTGGTTCCACGCAACCAAAAAGCCAAATAAAGCCGTAGCTATTATTCCAGGAAAAGATAATGGCAGAATTATTCGGAGAAAGGCTCCCAACCTTGAGCATCCATCGATTAGCGCGGCATCATCCAGATCTACAGGTATATTGGCAAAAAATCCTCTGAGTATAAGTGCGCAAAAAGGTAAAGTAAATGTAAGATAAGTTAGCATGAGACCAGGATAGGTATCGTAAAGTCCAGTTCTCTTTAATATAAGATAATAGGGAAGGATTAAAAGAACAGGGGGTATCATCTGTGTGGAAAGCATATAGATAATGAATGTATTTTTACCCTTAAATTTGAATCGAGAAAGCCCGTATCCTGCCATTGCTGATAAGAACACAGAAATTAATGCTACGGAAATGGAAACTATCACGCTATTAATAACAGCCTGTATGAATGCCGGATCACTGAATACCCTTTCGAAAGCTCCCAAGGTTATCTCTTCTGGTACCCAACGAGGAGGAATGGTGAAGACTTCCTTCGCTTCCCTTATAGAAATCGTGCACATCCAAAATATAGGAAATAGTATAAGTATAACTACTACAATACAACAGGTAAACCATACATATTTCTTAATATTCATCATCTAGACCACTTACCTTGCCAAATTTGAAACTCATTTTATTTCCCTGGGAACAGAAAGTTTTATGTAAATAATAGCAAAAGCGAGAGTGAACAAAAATGTCAACATTCCTTGTGCTGCGGCTCTTCCGAATCTTAGATTCTCAAAGGCAGTATAATAAATAAGCAAAGGTAAGTTTCGGGTAGCACCCGCGGGACCTCCCCCTGTAGTGAGGAAAATCAAGTCGAATTGCTTGAAAGTCCAGATTGTATCTACCATACCCAAGGTAAGCAGACCAGGAAGAATATAAGGTAAGGTAATATAGAAAAATTGCGTAACTTTACCTGCCCCATCTATACTAGCTGCTTCGTAAAGTCGCTGAGGTATACTTTCCATCGAGGCTAAAATGATAATTACAAAAAAAGGCAAGATTCTCCACACATACAATACTATTACTGTTGGAAGGGTTAATTCATTATCTCCTAACCATATCAAAGGACTCTTTAATAAACCAAGAGTCATCAGAATGCTATTGACAGCCCCAAAGGGATGAAAAATAACGAGCCAAATAGAAGCAGCTACTGCCCCGGCTAAAAGCCAAGGTACTATGATAACAGCACGAAAAATTCTTCTTATTCTTTCGAATCCCGCAAACCGCTGATTAAGTAATAGTGCTATGCTTACTCCTAAAACCAAATGTAAAAATACTGCACTTCCACTAAATACAATAGTTATTAGAAAAGAATTCCAAAATTCAGGTGTTTGTAGGATTTGTAAATAATTGGAAAACCCAATGAAACTCTGTGTTTCCTCAGGTAGATAGTATCTGCGAAATCCCAATAAAAGAATATAACCAAGAGGTATACTAGTGATCGCCACGAGGCACGCGCCTAAAGGAAATACGCATATCCAACCTAATGCCTTAGGCTTCAGTTTCATCTTTTAGTTCCTCTCTAAAAGTGTGATAAGGTAGCCGAAAACAGTTATTTTACATGACTTTTTGGATAAAAGCCTCATTATACTCCGACACTTATAATATAATACAGAAATAAAAGCAAGCTGGAAGTCAAACAACTCCCAGCTCACCTTTACCATTCTAATCTAATCACTGAAAATAAGTTTTTTACCTCTCCGCATAGGCCTTTTCCAGAACTTCATCATATTTAGCTGCTGCTGCATCCAGGGCTTCCTTTGCCGACTTCTTCCCTAGAAATACCTCATGAACTGCAGATACAACAATTCGGTTCATTTGAATCTCTTGAGGGATAGATCCGGTTTGGAAAAAATTATCTGTGGATCTAAATGTTTCAAGAAACCCCGCATATTCGTTCTTGAATTCTGGCAGCTCTGCAAATTTCGTAGCAAGGGGCATATATCCGGCCTTGTACCAGTAATGAATTGTATCGTCGCTTGTCATGTACTTAATGAACTCCCATGCTTCCTTTTTATGCTTTGATTGTTTAGGGATACCCAAATTCCCCCCGTTATATACCGTTCCCACCGCTTTACCTTTTGGCATAGGGGCATTTTTGATGTTCATCTCAGGAGCTTTCGCGCCGTACACTGCCCAACACCAGGCTCCATCCAGAACCATAGCAGCCTTTCCCCCTACAACCATATCACGCATATCTGCTGCTGTATAAGTTATAGAGCCAGGCATAGTGTACCCCTTCTTCTCCATGTTCACCATAAATTCAACAGTTTCCACCCCTGGTTTTTCGTTGAACACTGCCTTTTTATTTCCGACATACTGGCCACCCATCGAATACAGTAGAGGTCCGATAGTGCAAACATTAGCCCCAGCTACATTTTTTTCACTAAGTGGAAAAACAGTTCCGTAAAGAAACTTGACAGGTTCTGCAAGCTTCTTGCTCACTTCAACAAAGTCTTCCAAAGTTACAGGAGGAAGTAGGCCTTTTTCCGCAAATATGTCTGCGTTATACACCAGGCCTGCAACTCCCCCCCACAAAGGAAATACGTATGTTTTTCCATCAAAGGTACCTCGAGCTGCTTCAAAGAATTTATTTTCAAGCTCTTGTGCGTACTCCGGCGATTCCTGGTTTAGATAAGGGTCCAGTGGTTCAATCAATCCCAGAGAAACAAATTCCCATAGCCAATTTCTATTCACTGCCAATACATCAGTTAACTTTCCTGCTTGCCACATAGTGATTATTTTGTCGTGAGTGACTGGCCATGGATCAGTGATTTGTTTTACCTCAATATCTGGATGTTCTTTTTCGAATCCTTCAATTATATGCTCCATCATTCCTGGCTTTGCTTCTTGGCTAACCCATTCATACCAGGTGAGGGTTGTCTTTCCAGAAGCTGCAGTGCCAAAAGAAATCAATACCAGACAGAAACTCAATAAAATCCCGAAGCTCAACAT
>Ga0114922_10000932_pt1 | contig 27946 bp, 30 predicted proteins | sample AartaG_FD_100975 | JGI IMG/M metagenome (GOLD analysis project Ga0114922, IMG submission 100975) | Deep subsurface microbial communities from Aarhus Bay to uncover new lineages of life (NeLLi) - Aarhus_00045 metaG | ecosystem: Environmental > Aquatic > Marine > Oceanic > Sediment | place... | reverse complement strand
GGCTACCGGTTCGCCGAGCACCTCGACCAGCATTCTCTTCTCTCTTGAGGTTTCCTCCTCCATGATCTCCCTCCCGATGGATTATTTCCCGAGTTCCTTCGACCTCGCAACGGCCGCCGAGACAGCTTGAGATACGATGTTTTCAAAGTGCTCCGCATCGAACACCGCCAGAGCCGCCTGCGTTGTACCTCCCTTCGAGGTGACGCGCGCACGAAGATCCCCCGGCGCGGCGCCTGTCTCGCGCAGCAGTTTGGCCGCTCCATAGAATGTCTGGCACGCCAGAGCGCCCGCCTCTTCCGCCGAAAGACCCTGTTCGACAGCCGCTTTCGTGAGCTTCTCCACAAGATAGAAGAAGTAGGCCGGTCCGCTGGCGCTCAGCGCCGTGACGGCATGCATCTGTTCCTCATCAAAGACTACTGCGGTACCGACCGCGGAGAACAGACGCATCACGAACTCCATGTCGGCGTCCGTAGCCCGCGCGCCGCTGCACAGCGCTGTTGCCCCCGTCCCTACCATTGCGGGTGTGTTCGGCATGACGCGCACGACTCGCACCTCTCCGCCCAACCGCTCCTCAATGAAACCGGTGGAGATACCCGCCGCTATCGAGATCATAAGGTGAGATGGCCTGACGTGAGGTGCCAGGTCGCGCAAAAGGTCCGCCATGGATTGCGGTTTCACGGCGACAACGATAGCGTCGCTGGCGCCGGCGAGCGTTTCCAGGTCCGAGGCGATGTTCACACCGGGATCGGCGGCAACCTTCTCGAGCTGCGTTTCATCAACATCTACGGCGGTGATATCCTGTGGCGTCACCATCTCTGCGGCAACCAACCCGCGCATGATGGCCGTGCCCATGTTTCCTGCACCTATGAACCCAATCCTGTTACCCATCGCTACTCCTTAACGCCGCCGTCCTCCGGCGGGCGGGACGCCCGCCCTACCTTTCCTGTAGGGGAGGGGCTTGTACCCTCCCGTGAACTCGTCTATTTCCCGGCGGGAGGCCACGAGGGCCTCCCCTACACCTCCGATGGCGGACAGGAATGTCCGCCCCACCATCGATCACGTCAGCGGAATAGAAATTCCATCTGCAGGTCTTTGACGAGCCCGTATCTTTTCATCAACCTAACGAGCTGAAGCGTGTCGCTCTCCGTGTAGTTGTTGTTGATCTGGACGTGCGAAATGAGCGCCTTGAGTATTGTCGAGAACTCGATCGCGTGGTCTATGCCGTTCTTACGAAGCACATCGACGGAACGTTCCATTATCTCCTTGTTGGACGGCAGTTCCGACAGAACCACTACCTTGCTGAACGGTTCACCTTTGAAAACCCGCTCAGCGTACTGCAACGATTCGGGCGACACGAAGGCGAAAAACGACCGGGCGGACTCGATCGTGGACGGGTAGAAAACTTCCGTGTGCCAACCTTTTACGTCCACGATGGCCCTGGGTATAGCTTTGAGGTCGCGCGGCTCGAGCAGGAAACCCGGCTCCTTCTTGTCCTCGGCGACGTCGAGGTTCGCCGCAAGCAGCTCTATGCTGTACTCCCAGTCCGCGCCGACCTTTGTAAGCTGGTGTTTACGGTTTGTCAGAATCATGAATCCGTTCAGCTCGAAGAACTCCTTAACAAGTTCCAGGTTGACATCGCTCATCTGGATCGCCCCCCATTGGCGGCTCACCCTGGTCCTGTGGCGAGCCGGTCAGTTCCGATCCGATTTCTACTGAGTTAAATCGCGCCCCAACTCACTGTCAGGGTCCCGTTCGAGTATCCTCCTGCCCATCTCCTGCGCCTTCTCCGCGTTGCCCAGCCGCTTGTAGCATAAGCCGAGCCTGCCCTGCAGGTCGGTGACCGAGAAGGTAAGACCGAACGCGAAAAAGGCCGGTGCGTCGCCGGCGTGTTTTTCCGCCAACTCATAGTTTTCCAGCGCTTTATCGAGCGCAACCTGATTCCGATGTATTTCGCCCAGAAGATAGTAGCCTTCAACCTGGTCCGGCTTGAGATTTATGAACTCGTTGGCGATATCGCCGGCCTTTCCGAGCGCTTCGTGCGCGTCCGCGTCATGCCCGAGATGATGGCTTGCAACTCCGAACAAGTAGAGCGCAGCGAAGTTCATCGGACTGCTCAGCAGCACGAGTTTGGCGTGTGATGCCGCACGGTCCCATTGCTCTCTTCTAAAATAGACCTGCGCAAGACCGGTTATCGCTTTCGTGTTGCCCTCCTCCAGACCGAGAGCTTTCGTGTACTCAGCGTGCGCCTGCCGGAGGTCGTTCCTGCAGAGATATGCCTGCGCCAGATCAATATGAATCGAAGCTTGCTCCGGACGTTTTTCCGCGGCGCGATGCAGCGTATCGACAGCGGCGGCAAAATCTCCCTTTCTCAGATACGCCTTGCCGAGGTGGTAGAGGGCAGGTACATAGTGCGGGTCGATCTCGACCACTTTACGAAAACTCTCGACAGCCTTGTCAATCTCGCCGCGCACACCGGCGGTTATCCCTTGGTCGAACAGGAAATCCTTATTCATTGTCGTCCGCCTCACTCCTCAGTGTTTCAAGCACGCGTGTCACGGCAGCTTCGTCCACGCCCTCGCGAACCGTGACGCGGCCGGGCTCACAGGGCAGCACGAACCGCATCGTGCCGGCACTCCTTTTCTTGTCCATCTTCATAGCCGCGAAGACTTGCGTCACGGGCAAATCGCTCCAGCCAGTCGGCAACCCGAGCGAACGAAGCGCACAGACTTGCCGGGAAACGAAATCTTCGTCGGTCAAACCGAGATCTGCGGCGATTCGAGCCGCGCCGTTCATCCCGACAGCGATTGCCTCGCCGTGGAGGAACCGATCGTACCCGCCGGCAACCTCGATAGCGTGACCTATCGTGTGACCGTAGTTCAGTATGACACGTTCGCCGCGCTCGGTTTCGTCCCGCTCGACGACGCCGGCCTTTATCCTGCAACAGGTCCCGACGACCTTCTCCAGTATATCATGATCTTGGGCAAGAATCGCCTCAAATCTTGATTCCACCAGGTCGAAAAGACTCGCGTCGGCTATGACGCCGTACTTGACCACCTCGGCCAGGCCTGCGCGAAACTCGCGTTCAGGCAGTGTCCGAAGTGTATCAGGGTCAATAATGACGGTACGCGGCTGGTAGAAGTTGCCGACAATGTTCTTCGCCTCAGGAAGGTTGACACCGACCTTGCCGCCGACGCTGCTGTCTACCTGAGCAAGCAAAGTGGTGGGTACCTGGATGTAAGGGATACCGCGCATATACGTTGCCGCGACGAAACCGGCCACGTCGCCGACAACACCGCCGCCCAGCGCGATGACGCCGGACGTCCGGTCGAACTCATCGAGCAGCAGCTTCCGGCAAAGATCCGCAACTCTGTCGAGACTTTTCGACTCCTCACCGGCAGGTATTTCGTAGACTGCGACGGTGAAACCTGCGTCGGACAGCAGTTGTTGCGCCTTCTCGCCGTAAAGCGGCAGCACGTTGCTGTCGGTCACAAGCGCAACGCGACCGGTGAGACCCGCCGAACGTGCCAAATCGGCAAGTTGGTCCAGCAGGCCCGTGCCGATGCTTATCGTGTACGAGCGTGAACCCAGATTGACCTTGACCTCTTTCAAACGCAACCCTCCCGAGACAGAAGTTCCTCGATTCGGTCCGCGACTTGCTGCTCAGTCAGATAGTGGCTGCGGCCTTTCCCCTGTCATCTGCTGCGTACCTGTGCAACGTACTGTTCGAAATTGCGGGTCGTCTCTGTCATGCTGTCGCCGCCGAACTTCTCCAGCAAGGCGTCCGCCAGCACGAACGCCACCGCGGATGCCGCAACGACCGACGCGGCCGGAACAGCGACCACGTCAGACCGCTCGACGCTCGCCTCGAACTCCTCCTTCGTCTCGATATCCACGCTCTTGAGAGGACGCTGCAGCGTTGGTATGGGTTTCATGGCGGCCCTGACAACTATGTCCTCGCCGTTGCTGACGCCGCCCTCGATACCGCCGGCCCGGTTTGTCATCCGGTGGAAGTGCCTTTTCTTGTTGTACGCGATCTCGTCGTGCACCTCGCTGCCCGGCACGGCTGAGGCCGCGAAACCCAGCCCGATCTCGACACCCTTGATCGCTTGGATGCTCATCAACGCTGCCGCTAACCGTCCATCCAGCTTTCTATCCCATTGCGCGTAAGAGCCGAGCCCTACCGGCACGCCGCCCGCGCGCACCTCAATCACGCCGCCGAGGCTGTCGCCGGACTCCTTTGCCTTGTCGATCGTCTCGATCATCTTCCGTTCTGCATCCGCGTCCGCGCACCGCAGGTCGGACTTCAAGGACAACTCCTTGATGCGTCCGGTATCGATTCCGGAAACGTCCGCCTCAACGCCGCCCAGCGCGACGACGTGACTCACAATCTCAATGCCCAACTCGGCGAGAAACGTCCTACAGACCGCTCCGACGGCGACCCTTGCGGCCGTATCCCTTGCGCTGGCCCGTTCGAGCACGTCGCGGATGTCCGCGCGGTCGTATTTCAGGGCGCCCGCAAGGTCGGCATGTCCGGGTCGCGGCCGCGTGACGGCGGCTTCACTCGCCGCCCCCTTGACCTCCCACGCGTCCATGACGTCACACCAGTTCTCCCAGTCGAGGTTGCGGACGAGCAGCGCGATCGGGCTCCCAATCGTCACGCCGCCTCGCAGACCGGAGAACACGTCAACCGAGTCCCGCTCGATCTTCATTCTGCCGCCGCGACCGTAACCGCCCTGCCGCGCCGCCAGTTCGGAGTCAATCTGTTCCTTGGATATCCGCAGACCTGCAGGGATGCCCTCGAGAATTGCCAGCATACCTTTGCCGTGCGATTCGCCGGAAGTCAGAAATCGAAGCATCTTATTTCTCCGTCAGCCGCTCAATATCCGGACGGAACGACCATGTTCCGCCAGAACTCGAGCATGTTCTCACCAAAAAACAGCACGATTATCGTACCAAGTACGAGATACGGTCCGAAAGGTATATAGTGCGACGGGTCGTCCTCTTTCCGGTGGCGAAGCACCAGAACGGCAATCCCGACGACGCTGCCCACCACGCTGGCTACGAGTATCACGGGAAGTATGAGTTTGTACCCGACGAACAGACCTATCACCGCGGCAAGTTTCACGTCGCCGCCGCCCATCCCCCGTTTCTTGAACGCTATGTTGCTGAATTGGTCCAGCAAGTATATGACGCCGGCGAAAATCACGCCTCCCCCAATCGCTTCGAGCGGCCTGGTAACTATGAACCTGTCTCCCGGAAGGTACCGCACAATAAAGCACAGTACGAGACCAATACCTATTCCCCCAAACGTGATCTCGTTCGGGATGATGTAATGGTCAAGGTCAACAAATGTGACCACGATGAACGATGCCACCAGCACACAGTAGACGGCGAGCGCAATAGTGAGCGAGAATTTGAGGTACAGGCAGACGAAAAGTGCGCCCGTCAGAGCCTCGACCAACGGGTAACGAATGGAGATCGGCTCCGAGCAGTGTCTGCACTTGGCGCGCAGAAAAATGTAGCTCAGTATGGGTATGTTGTCGTACCAGGCGATATGCGTGTTGCATTTCGGACAGTGCGAGCCCGGTTTGACCAGGGATTCGTCGCGCGGCATCCGCCAGATGCACACGTTCAGAAAGCTGCCCACGACCGTGCCGAACATGAATATCGCAACGCCGTAGATCTTGCTCAATAGAGCTTCATTCAATGCCAAATACCTCCTTGACCGCTCGACGCATCACATTCACAGGCGACATGCTGTGCTCGACCGGATGCGCTGTTACTCCGACGTTTCTCGTGCTGCCGTCTATCTGCATTAGGTCCACCTGATCCAGTGTACACGTGCAACAAGCACCGCCTCGACCCGCTAGGATTGCAGGCTTCCTTCAGTCACTCAGTTTGAGCCGATGAAATTCTCTCCTATCGATACACCTCGCGACGGTGCGCTACCCGCATTACTCTTACAAGCTTGGCGCGACGGTCAAATTCGTAGAGGATCCGGTAGTTCCCAACCCGGATGCGCCAGTCGTTCTTTGAACCGCTTATCTTGCGGGATCCAGAAGGTCTCGGGTCTTCTGCAAGAGCCTTCACGTGAGCAATAACGCGACGAACATCATCCCGCGCGAGTCGCCTGAGGTCACGTTCCGCTGCTCGCTCAATGTAGACCTCATACACTCGGCTTGTACTCCTCTAGGAACTCTTCCAGCTTTCTGAACTTGAGCGGTCTTGTCCTCATTTCCTCAAGCAGCTTCAAATCCTCAAAATCCTCAAGGCGCTCTAACATCTCTCTGTACTCGTCAATGTCCAGGATGACCGCGGTTGGTTTGCCCTCGCGGAGGACAATTTCCGGAATCTTCCTCTTGTTGTTCGCCTTCATATCGTCACCCCCTTTAACGACCGACAGTAACCTCGAGGGGATACAAAACGACCTCACCTACATTGTCAGGCAGGTCTTCCGCCCCAAAACTCTCAACGTAGAGTTCCACTGCCTCCTTGAGGTTTCCTTGGGCTTCTTCAATGGATTCTCCCTGGCTCACGACGCTCAATTCACCACAATGGGCCACATACCACTTCTCTTCCTTCGTGATAACGGCCGTAAACCGCTTAGCCATCAAACACCGCCTTACTTTGAGCGTTTCCTCTTTGTGTCCTCAAGAGCGGCCGGCGGGCAAGATGCCCGCCCTACCTCGATACTGTGTATGGGCGCGGGTCGCCGCGGCGACCGCCCCTACACCGACTTAGTCACCGCTGACAGCCAATGCTGACACCAGGAACGACGGTGCGCCGTACCTCGAGTTGAACTTGAGGTCGTCCGCCACCGCCGATACGTCCCGTAGAAAAGCGTTCATATTACCCGCGACGGTTACCCCGCGCACGGGATACTCTACCTTGCCGCCGTCAATCCACATCCCCTCGACTCCGACCGAGAAATCGCCGGATATCGGGTCAGCGGTGTGCATCCCGATCACTTCCGTCACATACAGACCGCGCTCGCACAGCCCGAACAGCTCCTCGAGACTGTGCTGTCCCGGCACGAGATAGAAGTTCGAGCCGCCGACGTGCGGCAGGCTCGCGAACGACCCGCGTACGGCGTTAGCCGTATTCTCAGCGCCCATCCTGCTCGCAGTGTAGGCGTTGTGCAGGTAGCTCTTGAGCACACCCGCTTCCATCACGGCGGTCGTGCGGCACAATGTACCCTCGTCATCCACCGGCGCGCGATGGATGCCGCTTGGGAACAGCGCATCGTCCAGGATGGTCACCTTGTCCGAGGCGACCTCCTGCTCCATCTTCCCCGCGAGGAACGATTTACCCTTGAGCACGTTCTCGGCGTTCACCGCAGCGCTCGCCAGTTCCACAAAGGAGCCGGTGACCGCTCTATCGAGCACGACGGGGAACTTGCCGCTCGGCACGCGCTTTGCGCCCAGCAGCGATACCGCACGGCGCGCAGCCTCCGTGCCCACGCTCGTGCCATCAAGCTTATCAAAAGTGCGCGCGAAATCAAAGTCGTACCCTGTCTCGGCGTTCTCTCCCTCCTCCGCGACGGCAAGAACGGATGCGACACATATGTCCGCCTTGTACCAGGCCTCGACGCCGCGCGAGTTCAGTACGGTGACCTCCGCCGTGCTGTCCTGATACGACGCGTGACGTACGTGCGCGATGCGTTTGTCGTAAGATCGGGCCGCGGTCTCCACATCGAGGGCTTTTCCGACTTTCTCGCCCGTTGGCACAGCGGGCAGGTCGTCCTCCGTGAGATCCTCCGATACGGGCATGCCGTTCTGAGGTTCCGGCAGCACGTTGTGCTCGTCCGGCGCAGCCGCGGAGGCATTCTGTATTGCCTGGTCAGCTAGGGACTTAAGGTCGCTCAAGTCCGAGGAGTAGGCGAAACCGACCCGCCTGTCCTCAGTCAGCACCCTCAGACCCGCGCCGATATCCTCGGAGGCCTTCAGCGTCTCAATCTTGCCGGCTGCAACCTCCACCATCGTGGATACCGCCCGCAAAAAGTACACGTCGGCATCCACCGCACCCCGGCTTTGAGTAAGACCAAGCAGCTCGTTAACTTGTTTGTCTTTCATTAGATCTCCATCCGCTGTCAATAAAGGGAACTCGTGTCGGAAGCCCAAATCCGGGCGCCTCGGTTGCGTCACTTCTTCGTCGCGGCGGCGAGTTCGCCTGCGAAACCGGCGACTTCGCTCACCACGTTCGGAGAATCCTGAAGCTCGCCTACAAGCCTCACGATACCGCTGCCGACGACCACCCCGTCAGCGTACTGAGCCACCTCTTTGACGTGCTGCGGCTTGGATATGCCGAACCCTACCGCCACCGGCTTATCGGTGAACCCTCGGATCTCCTCGACCATAGGTTTCACGCTTCCCTCGACGGACTCACGCATGCCGGTTACGCCGGTCCGCGACACGTAATAGACAAAACCGGTGCTGTTGCCCGATACGAGCTTTATCCTGTGCTGCGTGCTGGTCGGCGCCAGGAGGTACACTGTGGATAAACCCGCCGCGTCCATCGCAGCCTTGTAGTCCGAGGACTCTTCCGGCGGTAGGTCGACCACCAATGCGCCGTCGACTCCGGCGGTCGCGGCATCCTGCGCGAACCTCTCGACACCGTACTTGAAAATCGGGTTGAAATATGTGAAAAACACCACCGGAATGGAGGTCTTCTTCCTAAGTTCACCCGTGAATCTGACTATATCCGCGAGCGAGACATTGTGTTTCAGCGCACGTTCGGCCGCAGCCTGGTTCACCGGCCCGTCGGCCAGCGGGTCGGAGAAAGGTATCCCGAGCTCTATCACGTCCGTGCCGGCGCGTTCCAGGGCAAGCACGAGCTCACCTGTAACCTCAAGCGTCGGGTCGCCTGCGGTGATGTACGCGATAAACCCCGTCTGGCCCGAGGCGTTCAGTTCGCTGAATTTTGCGTCAATCCTGTTCATTTCCTCTGCAATCCTGTAGGGGAGGGTCTTGTACCCTCCCACGGGAGCCCATCCGCCACGGCGCACGTCCCGCGAAGGACGCTCCCTTACGTCGGCGGGCAGGATGCCCGCCCTACCTGCGATGTAGGGGCAGGGCATGCCCTGCCCGGGCTTTCCTCACCGTCCAAGAAGGGCGAGGCATGCCTCGCCCCTACTTGTGCTCCTTGATGTACTTAGCGGCGACCTGGACGTCCTTGTCGCCGCGACCTGACAAATTGACAACAATAATCTCGCTGGCATCCATTGACGGCGCCAGTTTCTTCACGTACGCCAACGCGTGGGCGCTCTCCAGCGCCGGGATGATCCCCTCGGTCTCGCTCAAGAGGGTGAACGCCTCCATAGCTTCGTCGTCCGTCGCGTAAGTATACTGTGCGCGACCGGTCTCCCGCAGGTACGAGTGCTCCGGTCCGACCGCCGGATAGTCCAGCCCCGCGGATATCGAATGCGTGCTACTGATCTGGCCATGGTCGTCCTGAAGGATGAACGTCTTCGTGCCGTGTAGCACACCGAGGTCGCCCGTCTCGAACCTGCTCGCGTGTCTGCCGGTGTCGATTCCCTCGCCGCCGGCTTCCACGCCGGTCATCTTCACCGACTCGTCGCCCAGGAAATCGTAGAACAACCCTATGGCGTTGCTGCCGCCGCCGACGCACGCCACGAGATGGTCCGGCAGGCGGCCTTCCGCCTCGAGTATCTGCTCGCGGGCCTCCTTGCCGATAACCCGCTGGAAATCCCGCACCATCATCGGGTACGGGTGCGCGCCCAGCACCGATCCCAGCACGTAATGCGTCGTACGGACATTCGTCACCCAGTCGCGCATCGCCTCGTTGATGGCGTCCTTCAGCGTCTTGCTCCCGCTGGCGACCGGTCTGACCTCGGCGCCGAGAAGACGCATCCGGAACGCGTTCAGCGCCTGCCTCTCGATGTCCTCCTCGCCCATGTACACGACGCATTCCATCCCGAACATCGCCGCGACGGTCGCGGTGGCGACACCGTGTTGTCCGGCACCGGTCTCGGCGATGATCCGGTGCTTGCCCATCCGTTTCGTGAGCAGCGCCTGGCCAATGGTGTTGTTGATCTTGTGCGCGCCGGTGTGAGCGAGATCCTCGCGTTTGAGGTAAATGCGCGCGCCGCCCAGCTTCTCCGTCAAATGGTCCGCGAAATAAAGCGGGGTGGGCCTGCCGGCGTATTGGCGCAGGTAATAGTCAAGTTCGCGCTGGAACTCCGGATCGGCTTTAGCGGCGAGATACGCCTCCTCGAGTTCCGCCAGAGCCGACATAAGCGTTTCCGGCACGAACTTGCCGCCGTATCCGCCGAACCGTCCGGCGTTATCCGGTACCTGTTTGTTCTGCTCGCTGGACAAATCCCTGTACCCTAGCCCTCGTTCCCGAGGAGCTCTTTCACCTTCTTAGCGATGTTGCGCTGTTTCATGATAGCCCCGCCGACAAGCACGGCATCCACTCCGACCCGTTCGACCAACTTCACGTCGCTCCGGTCGGATATACCGCTCTCGCTCACGACGATCTTGTCTTCGCCGAGGAGCTCGTGCAACCGGATCGTGGTCTCCAGGTCCACGTGAAACGTCTCGAGATCCCTGTTGTTGATCCCGATTATGCCCGCGCCTGCGTCGAGCGCCAAACCTACCTCATGGTCCGAATGCACCTCGACAAGCGCGGCCATGCCGAGCTCGCGGGTCAGCTCGAGCAACCTTTTCAGGTCCGGAGCCTCCAGCCGGCGCACAATGAGAAGCAGAGCGTCGGCTCCCGCTGCTCGCGACTCAAACACCTGGTACTCGTCTATGATGAAATCCTTGCGCAGAACCGGGACCTCCACGCGTTCCTTCACCTCTTTCAGGTAGTCGAGATGTCCCTGGAAAAACCTTTCCTCCGTCAGCACGGAGATGGCGGCCGCGCCGGCCTCGACGCATTCTGCAGCCAGGTCTGCCGGCGAGAAGTCGTCGCGTATCAGCCCTGCCGAAGGAGACGACCTCTTAATCTCAGCGATGAGCCGTACGCCGCCGTCGTCTCTGGCGATTGCCGCACGGAAATTTCGCGTCGCCTGTTGATCCTGCGCTTGCGCGACCAATTCGGCAATCGGCACTTGCTTCTTCTGTTCTTCCACGACCTGGCGTTTGTGTTCGAGTATCTCGTCGAGTATCATAACTGAGAAACCCTCCTGAACTGCTCCAGTTTGTCCATGGCACGGCCCGAATCTATCGTGTCGCGTGCCAGTGCAGCCCCATCGCGAAAATCGGGGGCAAGTCCCGCAACAACCAGACATGCGCCCGCATTCGCGACGACAATCTCCCTCGGCGGTCCCTTCTCGCCGTGGAGCACTTCCATTATGATAGTCGCGTTCCTTCTAACGTCGCCGCCCTTGAGATCGTCCTTAGTGGCGGTATCGACGCCAATCTCTTCAGGGGTGACCTCGTACGTTTTCACCTGGCCATCGCTGAGTTCGCTCACCCGCGTCGGCCCGGTGATGGTTATCTCGTCCAGACCGTCCCCGTGAACCACGAACGCGCGTTTCGCTCCCAGATTTCCCAGCACCGACGCCATCGGTTCGGTCAGTTCGGCAGAGAAAATGCCCATCAGCAGACAATCCGCCCCGGCGGGGTTGGTCACGGGTCCGACCATGTTGAATATCGTACGTATTCCCATCTCGCGTCTCGGTCCGGCGGCATGTTTCATCGATTGATGGAAAACCGGCGCGAACATGAACCCTATACCGGCCTGTTCGAGGCATTCTTCGACCTTTTCGGGAGGCAGATCTATCCGGACGCCAAGCTCTTCCAGCACGTCCGCGCTGCCGCATCTGCTTGAAGCGGCCCTGTTTCCGTGTTTCGCCACGGTAGCGCCCGCCGCCGCCACTACGATAGCGGCCGCCGTGGATATGTTGAAGGTCCCGGAGCCGTCCCCGCCGGTGCCGACGCAGTCAACCAGCGGCCGTTTCGAACAGTTGACCGATGCGGCCTTCTCGCGCATCGTCTCGGCGCATCCCGTTATCTCGTCGACGGTTTCGCCTTTCATGTGCAGAGCCGTGACGAACGAGGCAATCTGCGCCGGAGTCGCCTCGCCGGACATGATTTCCGACATGGACTCCGCGGCTTCATCCCGCGAAAGGTCTGTCCGGCCAACGAGTTTCCTGATAGCTTCCTTTATCATGCGTTCGTGTCGATCCTTGATTGCAGGGGCGCTGCCTGCTGCGCCCAGCGCCTCGAAATCCGCGCCACATTAGCCCTTTCATCTTATCAATTGCGCGCCCGCAAAGTCAATAATTAGGACGTTTCCCAAGCCGCTTTGCGACTGAGGCTTCGGTGGTTTGCCACAGAGATAGCAGAGGCCACCGAGTTAGGAATACTCGCCGCAGAAGTCTCGATTGGCAAACCTCGTGCCTCAGTGAAGTTGATCGTATCAAGACGCGGGCGTCATATGGTATAGTGAATCTCTGATAGGATGACGTGATAGCGGGTAAGAAGCGGTTCATCGACAGAAAGGGAGTAGAATGGAGCGTTTGTCTGTGAAAGCCGTTTACGGTGAGACGGCCCAGAAGGTAGCCGCGCTGACCGTCGGTCTGTATGCATTCTTAGGCGGAGTGTTCCTGGCGCAGTTTTTCTGTCCGGGGTGAGGGATCGGTCCCCGTGAACTGGCTGTTGGCGCAATTGTCGCCGTGCTGGTTGCGCGGGCAGGGTTCAAGGTGAGCCCGGAAGGTCTCTGCAAAACATCCATCTGGGTGCAACTTCTCCTGTGCGGTGGTGGCGTTCTGCTACCGCTTTTCTTGTCGGTACCGGCCCACGCCGTACTGCCCACAATTGGTACGGTGCTCCACATCTTCAACCTCATAACCGTCTACAATGCCCAGGTCCGGCGCACGGACTATCCATGGCATGTGCTGAAATGGACGTTCCCGATAGGTGCAGCAGCCTACTCCCTGACAGCGATATCCGAATTGGCGCGGACCTTGCCTGATATGGAGCGGGTCCCTGTTCTTCGTATCGCATTGTCCGCGGTGTTCTATCTCATCCCGGCCTGTCTTCAAACGGCGCTGCTCTGGTGGCGTGAAGTTGGACATGGGACGGTTGAAGAAATGGAGCCGTGATAACGATGGCTAGGTCAGTCTATCTTGTCCTGTCATTACTACCGGCATGTGTCAGTGTTCAACCCGCTCAGCCCGCTGAACGAAGTACCTGGACCGACTCATAGCCGCTTGCTGGGTACAAGTTCCGCGTGGTTCCTGAAGGGTACCTGGACTAAGAAGAAGGGTACAGACGTAAGCGGAGACGTGTCTGTACCCTTCTTCCAGAATCGTTCAGAGGGACAGGATGAGGTCTCGCTTCCGACCATTTTACCCATCCTCAGAAGACCGTTTCTGTCACTGTGGCACTACGCGGGTGGCTCTTGCTGGCTTACTACTACCAGTTGTCACCTCGAGAAGTTCAATCTCGAAAATGAGAGCGGCGTTCGGCGGTATGGGCCGCTTGCCACTCTTGTCGTACGCCAGCTCCGACGGAATGAACAGCTGCCATTTCGCTCCCTCTTTCATGAGCTGAAGCGCCTCCGTCCACCCGGGGATGACACCCGTCACGTCGAATTCGCCCGGCTTGCCTCGTTTGTACGAGTCGTCGAACACCGTGCCGTCGATGAGCGTGCCACGGTAGTTGGCTTTCACGCCATCTTTCGCTGTCGGTGTGCGCCCCGCACCGTCTTTCAGGACCTTGTACTGTAAACCGCTCGGCAGGACCTGGACACCCGGTTTCGTCTTGTTCTCCTCGAGGAAAGCGTTACCCTTGGCAAGATTCTCCTCGGCTTGCTTCTTGCGTTGCTCTTTTCTTTTCGCCATCATGCGCTTGCGGTGCTCCGTCATGACCTTCCGCATTTCCTCCTGGCTGATAACGGGTTCGCGACCTGCCAGCACATCCTCGATGCCTCGCACCAACATCTCCAGGTTGATATCTAACTCCTGTTGCTTGAAACTCTGTCCCGCCTGCGTTCCTATGATGTAGCTGATCTTGTCGATTTCGCTCTCGAACGCTACGGTTTCCTCTACCGCCTCCTCCTGCGCGTGCGCCAGGGCAGGCAAGAGCATGATGGTTGCCAATATCATCACATACGTTTTCATTCAATTCTCCTTTCGGTTTGCGAACGTTACGTCACGTCCAGATTCTCCCGTAATCGGTCGCATCTCCCCGAACTCCGCGTAAGAAACTCACTATATCACAAAGACAGAAACCAATGCCAGTGTTCTTTGTCTTCTTTCCGCTCGCGCACAAACTGAGATGTATCTCTCCCTCTCTATCCCGCGCTACCAGAGCATTCCAGCGTTGCGCAGTTGGTTCGTATTCGCACTTCTTGTTCCTTTTTCTGATCACACATCCGAAAATCAGACACCGCTCCATCCCTTGCCACCAGAGGTTTCGCGGGCGATCGATCATGTTGACTCGAGTTTTGCGCAATTTGCGGGTGCCGTTTACATCAGCGCAACACCTTGCTTAGACAGGAGGTTATGAGGTTCATGAAAACGGTCCCAAAAAGGTTTTATCAAAACCGCACTGTTTCGGTGCGATCGACGCTTGGTTTAGCAGATAACATATCTCTTATGCATGGCAAGAGTTTGACGTGGGAGTTGAGTTGACAAAATTTTTTACTGGACGAAACGGACAAATTGTATTATATTTAACTATCGGGTGAGTAGTAGAAATCGATAATATCACGTTCCCTCCACCGATGAGGTGGCGCGTGTGGTTCCTTGGGGGATGAGGGAACGTTTCCTGGACTTTTAAGATTGATGCCGTCGAGAGTTGTTTTCTTCTGCTCACCGTAGTTCCTTCCGGAAAATCTCATTTGTTCGGTTTACCGGTACGTATTGGGAAGCAGGGAAGCAGTGCTGGTTCGCGTCGGGGCAGCGTCCTTCAATCGGATTTGCGCTGTTTGACAGTCGGGATTTCGCACGCATATGTCGGACGAAACAGAAGGGGTATCCGCTGGCACTTTTCAGAGAGCGTTGGCGGTCCAGGCAAACGCGTCGCGGAAGGGGCTCGACTGGCCTGACCCATATGGTGTGTTGGCGAAGATCCGTGAGGAACTCGACGAAGTTGAGACGGCTATCCGTTCAGGATCTAAGAGCCGCTTGAATGATGAGGTTGGAGATCTGCTGTTTTCGGTTGTGAACGCCGCAAGGATGCTTGACGTCGATCCGGAACGTGCGCTGAGTGAGGCGATCAATAAGTTCGAGCGTCGGTTCCGAGACGTGCTTGCGTTGGCACGCGGAAGTGGACGGGCCGTCGAACGCATGTCCATCGAGGAGCTGGACCTTCTGTGGGAGGAAGCGAAGCGAACCGCAGCACATGACGGCGAGCGTTGATCGCCTTGATACTTACAGGCCAACCCGACAGGTTGAGAACCTGATGGGGTGAGAATTGTTGATAACTTGTGAATAAACTTGGGATAACGCGGTGATGTCGCGTGGAAGACCGGTTGAGCATGTGTGCATTCTCGCGCCTCCCTCGCGTCACAATCGGACGTAAACCGTGACGGCGACGCGGGAGGCACGGAAGCGCAACTCATTGCTATTAAATCGGTTATCGTGCTAACAAACGGCCACGCTCGGACTATCGGACAAAACACGGCGGCGCACGGCTCGATATATAATTGAACGGGCCGGAAATGTGAGTCGGGCGTCGTTGTGCTGCATCTGTTTGATGTTACTAAGTTGCCTCGCAGTCGGGTGTAGAGGGGGAGAGTCATGGGCTCAGATGTCTGGGAAAAGTCATGCGAACTGATAAAGAGCAGTGTAGACGAGCGCAGCTTTAAGAACTGGTTCTTGCAGACGAAGTTCATATCGTATGATGATGGTCGGTTGAACGTGGGTGTTCCGAGCCAGTTTTTTGCCGATTGGCTCAACGACCATTACCTTGAGGTCATCCACGCTTCGGTGCTCCAGGTGGAGTCTGATTTCAAGAAGGTTCTGTTCATGCCGGTGCCGGATGAGGAATTCAGGGGCCAAGAGGCGGCGGGTCGTCAGAAACGAGCGGTCAAGGCGCCGTCCCGGAGGTTTGGAGCCGCCAGACTCAATGCCAAGTACAACTTCGACACGTTCGTTGTCGGTTCCGGCAACAGGTTCGCGCACGCGGCGTCTCTCGCCGTTGCCGAGTCACCGGCGAAAGCCTACAATCCGCTGTTTCTGTATGGCGGCGTAGGACTGGGCAAGACGCATCTTATGCAGGCGGTCGGACATTACATCTTGAATCGGAAATCGCGTCTGACAGTTGTGTATATGTCATCGGAGCAGTTCACCAACCAGTTGATAGACGCGATTCGAAACAAGTCCACCATGTCATTTCGTAACAAGTATCGCAAGGTTGACGTTTTGCTGATAGACGACATCCACTTCATCGCAGGCAAGGAGAGCACGCAGGAGGAGCTTTTCCACACGTTCAACGCGCTCTACGACGCTCACAAACAGCTCGTGCTTTCGAGCGACAGACCGCCGAAGGAGATACCGACTCTCGAGGAGCGGCTCGTGTCGAGATTCGAGTGGGGGCTTGTGACGGACATTCAACCTCCTGACATGGAGACAAAGGTCGCCATCCTTCAGAAGAAGGCCGAACGAGAGGGTTTCTCGGTCAGTACTGAGGTAGCGGAATACATGGCGAGCCTTATCACGAGCAATATACGCGAATTGGAGGGTGCACTGGTAACTGCGCGTGCGTACGCGTCCCTTGTCGAGAAAGAGATTTCCCTCGGGTTGGTTGAGGAGGTTCTCAAGGATCTCATAGGAAGAGTAAGGGCCAAACAAGTGACGCCCGACCTTGTTCAGAAGGTCGTTTCAAACTACTACGATGTGAGAATAGCGGACCTGAAGAGCCGCAACCGACAGCGCACGATCTCGTTCCCGCGCCAGGTCGCGATGTGCCTCTGCAAACGTCTGATTCCGGCGGTTTCGCTGGCGGAAATAGGCGAGTGTTTTGGCGGACGAGATCATGCCACTGTGATCCATGCGTGCAAGAAGATCGAGCAGCAAGTCAAGACCGATCCTGAGTTTCGCGCTCTTATTAGAGGGCTGACTGAGGCGGTGAAAACGTGAGTCTGAATGCCCTTCGAACTAGGGCTGCGCTCGTCGCGGTACTGGCTGCTACTGCGACGGGCGCGGTCGTTTTAGCTGCTTTCGCCCAGAGCGGTGCCTCGGTGGATGTCTCAACCTCTCGCCGCAACGCAATCGTAGCGGCGGTGGAGAGAGTCAGCCCGGCGGTAGTGAGCATCACGGTTGTCCAGCGCAGGGTTGTTGAGGAGCGCGACCCCCTCATGAGCCAATTCTTCGGGCCGTTCGTATCCCCGTTTGGCCGCCGCGTCGTGCGAAAGGTTCAAGGGATAGGTTCCGGTGTTATATTTGATGAGCGCGGACACATCCTGACGAACGAACATGTCGTGAATTACGCCACGGCAATCGATGTGATGCTGCCGGACGGTCGTAGGTGCGAGGGAAAACTTGTTGGTGCGGACAGGCTGACCGACATCGCCGTGCTCAAGATTGACATGGAAGGTCTACCTCATGCACCACTGGGCAACTCCGGCGATCTGATGATAGGAGAATGGGCCATCGCCATCGGCAACCCGTTCGGTTTGATCATAAACGACCCTCGCCCGTCAGTCGGCGTAGGCGTAGTCAGCGCCACTGACAGAACGTTCACACAAGTGGGTGGCGGAAACAGGGTATATCGTGGTATGATACAGACCGATGCGGCGATAAACCAGGGGAACAGCGGCGGGCCTCTCGTGAACGCCTTGGGGGAGGTTATAGGAATAAACGCCTTTATCGTGTCCAAGACCGGCGGGTACCAGGGTCTAGGTTTCGCCATACCGATTAGCCGCGCCAAAAGGGTTGCTGAGGAGATACTGCGTTACGGGACAGTCAGAGAGATCTGGTGGGGGTTCCGTTTGGGGGAAGTAGGTCCGGCGCTGGCGAAAGAGCTTGGGCTTGAGACCGACCGAGGCGTTGTAGTCTTCGAGGTTTTGCCGGACAGCGCGGCAGAGCGTGCCGGCCTGAAACCGGGCGATATGATAACCGCTATTAACGGTGAAGAGGTAACGGGCACGGCGGATCTCGAAGTTGCGACCGTTGACGTTCTCGTTGGCGACCTGGTAGTTTTGGATGTAAAGAGGAAAGAGCGCGATATGAGGTTCGAGTTACGGGCCCAGGAGGTGTCCCGTTAGGCGCAGGGGGCTTGGTCCGGCCAGACGCGCTCTGAGGTTGGACGGCAAAAGCAAGTTGTGGAGGGTATGATGGCAAAACACGAACCCGCGAAGCTCCGTACCGTTGGGCTTGTTGGTCACGGCGGCAGTGGGAAGACAACTCTGGTCGAACGGTTGCTGAACGCTTGCGGCATGACGAAAAGACTGGGAAGCGTTGAGGAGGGGAACACCGTCGGAGACTACATGTCGGACGAAATTGCCCGCGGTCATACGATTTGCCTGAGCTTGATGCATCTGGACAGAGACGGGTGCAGGATACACATCGTTGATAACCCGGGATATGCCGATTTCATAGGCGAGGTGGCGGCCTCTATTCGCGTCGTGGATAGCGTCATCGTCGTGGTAGACGGCGCGGCCGGGGCTGAGGTCGGCACGGATAATTGCTGGCGGTACGCGGACGAGAACAACCTGCCTCGCCTTGTCATGATTAACAGGCTCGACAAGGACAACGCCGATTTCTATCGAGTGCTTGACGAACTGGGTGCCGGCTATGGGGTCCAATGCATTCCCCTTACTCTGCCGGTGGGCAAAGGGGACTCGTTTAGCGGTGTTATAGACCTCGTCAAGGCGGACGAGAAAGATGTGGAAGCTGAGCTGAAGGATCAGTACAGCAAGTATAGAGAGAAAGTTATCGAGGCGGCGGCGGAGGGCGATGATGTTCTGCTCGAGAAGTATCTCGAAGAGGGCGCTTTGTCCCCGGAGGAGGTTGTAAGCGGACTCCGCAAGGCCGTGCTTGCCAGGAACGTTGTTCCCGTGGTATGCGGTTCGGCTGAGAAGGGGATCGGGTTGGAGGAACTGCTTGGAGCTATTACAGGCTTTCTGCCCTCGCCGACGGAACGCCCGGAACTGGAGGCTGCCGACTCGGACGGTGGCGCAGTTGCTGTCAAGTTCTCTGAGGATGAGCCACTGGTTGGCTTGGTGTTCAAGGTTTTCAACGACCCATATGTAGGCAACTTGACCTTTTTCAGAGTATTTTCAGGATCGCTCGCGTCCGATACGCAGTTCTACAACGCTACGAAGCGCGCGGGTGAGCGTATAGGTCAGCTGTTCTTCTTGCAGGGGAAGGAACAGGTGCCGGTTGCGACCGTTGGACCGGGAGACCTGGTTGCGGTGGCTAAACTGAAGAACACGTCGGTCGGCGACACGGTTTGCACGCGGTCAGCCCCGATGAACCTCCCACCGATACAGTTTCCCCCATCGATGGTACGACTTGCCATAGTGCCAAAGACCAGAGCCGATGAGGACAAGATAGCCTCGGCTTTGCGCCGAATAGCGGAGGAGGACCCGACCTTCAGCCAGTCCAGAGACGAGCAGACAAACGAGACGGTGATCGCCGGAAGGGGCGACCTGCATCTGGATATCATAATGGACCGGCTCAAACAGAGGTTCCACGTTGAGGCCGAGACCAGACCGCCCAAGATCGCTTACAAAGAGACGATCAAATCCTCCACGAAAATCCAGGGCAAGTATAAGCGACAGTCGGGAGGCCGCGGTCAGTATGGCGACGTGTGGCTCCAGGTAGAACCGTTGCCGCGCGGAGAAGGATTCGAGTTCGTCGACAAGATCGTCGGCGGGGTGGTGCCGAAGAACTATATTCCCGCCGTTGAGAAGGGAGTGTACGAGGCAATGGAACGGGGGGTCATAGCCGGATACCGAGTCGTTGACGTTCGCGTCACGCTCTACGACGGCACCTACCATACGGTAGACTCATCCGATATGGCGTTCAAGATAGCCGGCTCCATGGCGTTACAGAAAGCCGTGCAGCAGGTGCAGCATTGTCTGCTGGAACCTGTCGTCGAGGCCGAGATTACGGTCCCGGAGGAGTACATGGGTGACGTTACAGGCGATCTCAACAGTCGCAGAGGCAGGATTCTCGGTATGGGCTCCGGTCCCGGCGGCAAGCAGATTATCAGAGTGACCGTGCCCGAAGCGGAGATGTTGAGATATTCCACGGAGCTCCGCTCGATGACCGGAGGCCGAGGCTCCTATACCATGAAATTCCTCCAATACGACGAGGTTCCCGATCGCGCAGCTCAGAAGATCATCGCTGAGGCTGCCGAGCAGAAGGAGAAGAAGGAAAGGTAGCGCCCTGCTGCCTTTCAGGAGGATTCCCGCCCCAGGGAAGGAGTTGAGAGGTGGCCGCACATACCGTACTGTTGGTTGAGGAAGGATCCGCCTGGGCTCTTCCGGTTCTTGAACTGCTTCGCTCCAATCAATATGGAGTCGTCCACGTGCGAGACGGCAGGTCCGCGTTGGAGACGGCCTTTGGCGACCCGCCGGACCTGGTGCTTGTGCAGGACAACCTTGCCGGACTCGACGGGTACACGTTGTGCCGCCGGATCAAGGACAACGCCGTTACGGCCAGCACAAGGGTCGTACTTATGCTCACAGACAACCTGCCCGAGGACAGGGTGGATGCCGTGAAGGTGGGTGCCGACGGATACGTAGGACCACCGTTTCATCCCGACGAGGTGGCGGCCAAAGTAGAGGCGCAAATCAGGAAGAAGGCCGAGGTCGACGAGCTGCTTAAGTCACACGCCGCCTTACAGATAGCAACGGAAAACCTCAAACGTGCCGCCATCACGGATTCGCTCACTACTATTTATAATCGGGGCTACTTCGATCAGGTGTGCGAGCAGGAGTTCGATAGGGCCAAACGGTTCGGGCTGGACCTATCGTGCGTCCTGACGGACCTCGACGGTTTCAAGGAGTTCAACGACACTTACGGTCATCAAGCGGGCGACACGGTCCTGACCAATTATGGCAGGCTGCTGAGAAGTCACATACGAAGCATCGATATTGCTGCGCGGTACGGTGGGGAGGAGTTCGTGCTGCTTCTGCCCAACACCGATTACGAGGGCGCGTGGACTGTCGCCGAGAAAATCCGACAGGAGGCCGAGACGAGCCTGTTCCGGGGCTCGAGGAAGAAATCTGAGGTCACGGCGAGTTTCGGAGTCGCGAGCTTCATTGGATCGGGGGCGGAAACGCCGGAACAGTTCGTGCATTGCGCCGATGTGGCGCTTTATCTCGCCAAGAAGAACGGACGCAATAGGGTGGAAGTGTACCTGCCCGAGGATATGGTCAAGGTGGAAGAAGAGAAGAAAGAGGAAAGCGCCCCCAAGGTACAACCTCGTAAACAGGCTTCGGGAAAGAAGAAGGCGCGGTGAATAGCACCCGACTCGGAGAGATATTCAGCGGTAAAGTATTCAAAGTAACCAGGGATAAGGTCTCGATTCCCGGCAAAGGTGAGTTCATCCGGGAAATTGTGCGGCATAGCGGTGCGGTGGTCATAGTACCTCTGATTTCCGATACGGAAGTGCTTCTTGTCAAACAGTACAGATTCGCCGCTGATGCCCGGCTTTGGGAGCTTCCTGCGGGAACGCTGGAACCGGGCGAGTCACCGCAGGAGTGCGCGGTGCGTGAGCTCGAAGAGGAGACGGGTTACCGGGCCGGCCAGATACGGCCGCTTCTGGAGTTCTACTCGACGCCGGGGTTCTGCGACGAGTTCATGCACCTTTTCGCAGCAAGGGAGCTGACGCCCGGTCGTCAGGAGCTCGATGAGGATGAATCTCTTGTTACAGAGAGGTTTCGTCTGCAGCGGGCTAAGGAGATGGTAGCTGCCGGTGAGATTCGTGACGCGAAGACTATTGTAGGGCTGGCGGCGGTCTCAGGCTGGCTGAACATCGACCTACCTTCCAAATGACACAACCAGTTCTGAAAGAGCGATTCATAGGTGCCATTCTCGGTTGCGCAGTAGGCGACGCTCTCGGCGCGCCGTATGAGGGTGTGGGCGCGAACAAGCTGTTTCAGGAAGGCGTACCGGATTACGCATCGATCGCCGGCTTTCCGCGCGGCCAGTATACCGACGATACGCAGATGACCCTCGCGATCGTCAGAGCCGTGCTTGAAGATGGCGAGATCAAAGGTAAGGCAGTCGCGGAGAAGTTCGCCGAACTGTGGCGTTCCGGCGAGATTGTCGGGCCCGGCGCAAGCTGTTCGGAGGCGATGCGGCGGTACATCCGCGGCGATGCGGACTGGGACGACTGCGGGACCGCGCCCGGACGTGCCGGCAATGGAACGGCTATGCGCGCCAGCCCAATCGGGCTCTGGGACTACGATGCACCGGAGAAGCTCGTGAAAGATGCTGCTGCGGTGAGCGTCATCACGCATAAGGATGAAAGGGCCGTATCGGGCGCAATCGCCGTCGCCAGTGCCGTGGCGTACCTCGTTCAGAGAGGCGAGATCCTTGCGGGAGGTTTCGTCGGGCATGTCAGCCTCGGCATCTTGAATCATAGCGCCGAATTCGCCCGTGCCGTGGACAAGATTCCTGCACTGATGAAAGCGGACGAAGCCGATGCCATCCGCACCATAATCAACGAGGGCTGGCAAGGGCACGACACCTCGTTTGGCGTCACCGCGTTCGTCATCCCCACGGTGTTGGCGTCGTTTTACGCGTTCCTGAAACATCCGGGCGATTTCTGCGCTGCTGTCAGGACGGTGATCAATATGGGCGGCGACGTCGACAGCACGGGTGCGATCACGGGCGCGATAAGTGGCGCGTTCAACGGCGTTTACGCGATACCGCAACACCTCCGCGAAGGGGTTAAGGACAGCCGAATAATCAGCGATCTCGGCGCTCAGTTGTTCAATAAGAAGGCCGGAGGCTGTTTGTCCGAATAAAGCGGGCGGGTTGGGTGTATACAGAGAGCGGATATGAATCACTACGTGACAGATGACCGGGCGCTCGTTATCAGAGCGAAACGAGGCGAAATCGAGGCGTTCGAACAGCTCGTGGACAGGTACAAGAGAAAAGCATACTTTGCAGCGCTCTCCTTTGTAGGAAACCACGAGGACGCTCTGGATGTCTCCCAGGATTCGTTCGTTAAAGCGTTTCGAGCCTTGAAAAGATTCAAGGTGGAGTTTGCCTTTTTCCCGTGGTTCTATACAATAGTAAGGAACAACTGTCTGAACCATTTGAGACGTGTCCGGCGGCGTGATGAAAGGTCCCTCGACGAGCTCGAGGAGAGCGGTTTCCGAGCCCTCGACACGTGTGCGCGGCCCGATGAGGCTGCGGAGAAGACGGAACAGCGTGAGAGTGTAATGACAGCGATAGGGATGTTGGAGCCGGACCACCGCGAGATCATAATGTTACGGCATTTCCAGGGCATGTCCTACAAGGAGATGGCGGAAACGCTGGGTTGCCCAACGGGTACGGTTATGTCGCGGCTCCATTCCGCTCGGCAGCGCCTGAGAGAGATGCTGGAGGACACCGCCAATCATGGCGGGTAGCGAAACAGAGAGAGGTGAAGCTAAATGCAATCAGTAGGAGCACCAATGGGAATAGCGTCAGGGTTAGGAGTGCTGTTTTTCCTATTTCTCTGGATCGGGATGGCGATCGGCTTCATTCTTCTTCTAGTTGCAGTGTGGAGAGGGATGAAAGCTCACGAGTCGATTGCCGACGCACTGAACGCCATCGTGGCCAATCTTATGACGGAGCGTTGAGTGACGAGCGTGGTTGAACCGATGCCTGCCGCTTCGGGCTGGAGCCGGCTGCGGCGTGCAAGGGGAGGTGTTTGAGCTGTTATGCAGTGTGAAGATGTAAAAACGTTGCTGTCCGGCTACATCGATGGAGAACTTGATGAGAAGGACCGCCACGCGGTCGAGAAACATCTGGCGGCGTGCGACGGGTGCCGAACGGAATACGAGAAACTCAGGAACCTTGTGGAGGTGACGAGCGAGATGAGGTTCATAGAGCCGGCTAAAGAGGTCTGGGACGATTACTGGTCGAGGGTGTACAATCGGCTGGAAAGAAGCGCCGGGTGGATGATCTTTGTACTTGGGCTTATCGCGTGGATAGCCTGGGGTGTGTATTGTTTCGTGAAGGATCCCACCATTCAAGCGCTCGAAAAGGTGATAGTGGCGGCGCCCATCATTGGGATACTGATACTTCTCATTTCAGTAATTCGAGAGCGAGTCTACAAGAGCAAGTTCGATAAGTACAGCAGGGAGGTCAAGCGATGATAATCGTCAGTTCTGACAAGGTTCCGGGGAAAGAGATCGTCCGGACTATGGGGCTCGTCAAGGGCAACACGATCAGGGCGCGCCATATTGGCAAGGATATCATGGCAGGCTTGCGGAACATCGCCGGGGGCGAAATCCAAGAGTACACGAAGATGATGGCCGAATCGCGCGAACAAGCCCTGGACCGCATGGCAGAGCAGGCAGAGGGTCTCGGCGCCAACGCCATTGTTTGTGTTAGGTTCACGACGACGAGTATGATGCAGGGCGCGGCCGAGCTGCTCGTGTACGGCACGGCGGTCAGGGTCGAGTGACACCTCCAGGGCGGGCTCCTGCTGGCCGGGAATCGGCCGTTTTCTGAGACCTACCAATGAATCGTAAGATTGGCATAACCACAACCATACCGGTCGAGGCGGTGTTCGCGGCCGGCGACGTCCCGGTAGACCTGAACAACGTGTTCGTCACAAGCGATGATCCTCTTTCGCTGGTGGAACGCGCAGAGGTTGCGGGCTACCCGGCGAACATCTGCACCTGGATCAAGGGCATATACACGATCGCGGCGGAGCTGCGCGACGTTGACGCGGTAATAGCAGTAACCCAGGGCGATTGCAGCAACACGCACGCGCTAATGGAGACCCTGGAGCTGCGGGGTATCAGCGTCATACCGTTCGCGTACCCTTACGATGCCGACCGGGACCTGCTGCGACTGCAGATCGAGAAGCTCGTCGAGGCGCTTGGGACATCGTGGGACGCCACCATGGCGGTGAAAAATGAGCTGAAACCGCTCCGCAATAAGCTGCAGCGGCTAGACGAGTTGACATGGCGCGACAACGTCGTAACGGGTGAAGAAAACCTCCTGTTTCTGCTCAATTCCAGCGATTTCGAGGGCGATTGGCGGGAGTATGACCGGAAAGTGGACAGTTTTCTGGCCGAAGCCACAGCCAGGAAACCCAATGAGGGCGGCGTTCGTCTCGGGTACATTGGCGTGCCCCCGATCCTGTCCGATTTCCATGCCGTGGTGGAGAGCATCGGCGCCCGCATAGTGTTTAACGAGATACCGAGACAGTTCGGGATGCCCCAGGCGGCTGACGACCTCGTGGAACAGTACGCCGCGTACACGTATCCCTATGGCATATTCCGCCGGATTGAGGACATCGGGGATGCGGTCGAGAAACGAGACATCCACGGGCTCATACATTACACGCAGAGTTTCTGTTTTCGCCAGATCGAGGATCTGATACTGCGCGAGAAGGTCGCCGTGCCGATCCTGACCATCGAGGGCGACAGACCGGGTTGCGTTGACTCTCGCACCAAGGTCAGGATGGAAGCTTTCGTAGAGATGCTTAGAGGCTAATGGCGCTCGGGTGAAACCTATCTCGCGACGTTGCGACTGGTTATCAGGACCCATATCAGCCGGCGGACATGTTGATCTATTCCAACATGACGTCCCATTTTCCGATTCCCATCCTAAGAGCTTGCGTACCAGGCTATTACGCCCGGATCACCGTTGAATTTGCGGAGCCAGTGTTTGTATAATGCAACATAAGCGCGGGCCCGATTACGAGCCCAGCCGGCTAGAAGCCTGCTGCACCTTGAGTTACGTAAGACGTGCGCTTTCGGCATGGCACTTGCACCTCCCTCTATCAAGAAAGATCGCCGTCGGGAGAGGTGCAAGTTCCGATTTGTACCTCAGTGCCGGACTGCGTTATGTCGGGCATGTTCTTAGTCGAGAGGGAGCGTCGTATTCTGCCTATGTCCACATGCAGGAAGTGCGGCGCTCTCAGACTCACGTAGTGACAAAGGGAGGGGGTGGTTAGGCATCGTCGGTGTCTCTTTGTGAGTATACCATCATGGATAGCGGGAGAGTGGACTTTCTCCCTGTTCAGGCAAAAAGGAGGAGTATTCGGAATGCGTATTAGACGAAGTGCGAAAGGAACTGAGATGGGCCTCCGAGGAGCCCTTGCTCTTGGAGTTTTGGGAGTCGTGCTTTTGTCCCTGGTCTTGTCCGGCTGCTCGTCGGGAAGTGGAGGAGACTCAGGCACATTGGGAGATTCGCCCGTCGGCTCTTCCGGGTCGCTGAAAGTGGAAGCCAGCGCCACAGCCGGCATCGAGCCAAAATTTGACGTCTGCGGGGGAGTAATCGTAGGATGGCCCCTGACCGCTGACGAGACCATAGATGTCGGTGACATCGGGGCATTGAATGACCGCGACTACCTCTACGTGCCGTATACTACGGTTGGTGGCTGGGTCATACTGGAAGCCAATGTGCACGTGGGTTTCGCCTGGAATGATTACCCTGGCTACGGACAGGGTAATGATGCTCCGATCCCGGGCGATTTCGCGTACAATTTCGAGGCGGAAGAGGGCGAAGCGGTTGAGGAACACACCTTCGCCGTTCCGTTCACCGATCTCGGCTTGGAGCACGCAGAATGCGACGTGGTAGTGCTGATTTTCGCGCACGCGACTGTCGCCCTGCTTGATGGCGGCGGAAACATTGTTCAGACCGAGACTGCGTGGGGCGGAGACATTATCATCGATCCGGGCACCCCGGATTGGTATTCCACCATAACTTACAGACTGAAGTGCTGTGAGGAGGAGGACGGTGGGTTCAGGACCCAGACCCAGGGCGGTTGGGGCACGATCTGCCACGGCCAGAACCCGGGTTGCTACCGAGACGAGTGGTTTGACATCGCCTTCCCGGATGGTTTGGTCATCGGGTGTGAGGCCGGTTATACGATGATGTTCACCAGTTCCGAGGCCGTGCAGGATTTCCTGCCTACCGGTAGAAAGCCTCGTGTGCTCCGATCCGACTATGTGGACCCGACCGGTAAGACTGAGGCGGGCGTGTTTGCGGGTCAGTTGCTGGCCTTGTCTCTCACGCTCGGTTTCGACGCAACCGATCCGGATTTTGCCGAAAATCCCGGTCTGCTCGCCGATCAGGTGCTCTGCGGTACAGGCACCGCGTTCGACGGCTGGACGGTCGGTGACCTGGTCTATGAGGCGAACGTGGTACTCGGAGATTGCGAGAGCGACTACGAACCGAGAGAAATCAATAGGGCGCTCACGATGGTCAATGAGAACTACGTCGACGGCGAGGTCGATAACGGCTATATCTGCGCCCCATAGTTAGAGAAGGCTGATTCTCGATGAGCTGGCTGCGTGTGGGGGCTCGTATTCGCGAGCCCCCACGTTCTATTCGTGGACAGTTACGGCAACCGAGTGACCCAGTTTTGCGTCCATCTTGCTCGAGACCGCCTCAGGCAAGAGGCTGCGTAGATTGGACTGCATGACGGGCACAAAAGAGGCACATAGCTAGAAATCAGATCCAAGACGCAGCGCTTTGCCGCAGTCTGCCCAGCCCGAGATTTGCAAATTCACGTCCTGCGCGGTATAATATATATGAGGTACAAGGAGGGATCTATCCTTTGGAAGGGAAAGCGGACATGTTAAACGTGCCGAGAATCCTTGTCGTAGATGACGAGAAGGACGAAGTCGATATCCTGGTTGAGGTCGTGGAGAGCGAAGGGTACCGTGCGGTGGGCGCGTACAACGGCGATCAAGCGCTTTCGACTGCGCGCAAGGGCGATGTTGACCTGATCCTCCTGGACGTCGTTATGCCGGGCAGGAACGGTTATGAGGTCTGCCAGGAACTCAAGTCTGACGATAGAACCCGGGACATACCGGTCATTTTCGTTACGGTTAAGGG
>Ga0114922_10000931_pt1 | contig 27969 bp, 25 predicted proteins | sample AartaG_FD_100975 | JGI IMG/M metagenome (GOLD analysis project Ga0114922, IMG submission 100975) | Deep subsurface microbial communities from Aarhus Bay to uncover new lineages of life (NeLLi) - Aarhus_00045 metaG | ecosystem: Environmental > Aquatic > Marine > Oceanic > Sediment | place... | reverse complement strand
TACCTTCATGTTCATGCTCTTGGCCGCCAGGTAGCTCGTGATGGCTGCCTGGAACGGCGCCGTGTCCGCCGTCGCTTCCTCCTTGCCGCAGCCGGCCGCGCAGACCACCAGCAATCCGACCAGCGAAACCATCGCCCAAGCCCTCATGTCCTGCCTCCCGCAATGGGAACACGGTGCGGCCCCCAATCTACCGCATCCGCGCGCCTGCGGCAAAGCACGCGTCCGGCGCATGCAGCTTTGCGGGCGCCGCCCCTCCCTCCGAACCGGACGTGCGGTTCTCCCGCATCCGGCTCTCCAGTCGACGGTCCTATCGGGGCCGCTTGCGCGGCTCCAAGATCCCTCGTCGTCCGCTGCCGCAGATGCGGGACGGACTTCCCGGGATGACAGGTTTCTCCGGGGGCCGGCGGTCCTGGCCAGCCCTATGCCGTCCCAATCGGGGCTTCCGCCGGAACGAGCACGGCGATGGCGGGACCGCGGCGCTCAGGCAGGGGCTGACTGCAGGGCTCAGGCCGGCGAAGTGTTGACAAGCTGTCGCCCCAGGCTTAGATTCACACTTCGGCAGGATCGACCCCGCTGACGGGGAGCCAGGGAGGAGGCGATACCGATCGTGGCAAGGCTGCTACTGCTCTTCTGGCCGGCGGTTGCGGCTGTCACAGCAATGATTGTCTTGGGCGCTAACGTCTGTGTGGGTGGCCCTCAGCGACCGACTCCTTACGTGTGGGCGCGCCCCTATGAGGCTCTTGCTGGCTTTGGGATGCTCGTCGCCATCGGTTTGTGCTTGCGGTGCACGCGGACGCGTGCGCGTAGAGCGTCGGCTTCGGATCAGACGTCTCTGCTCTTGGGAGCCAATCGGCGGCAACTGTTGACGCATGTGGTGCGGTCATGGAGCCTGATGATCGGCCTTCCGATTCTCTGGATCGCCCTGACAGCCAACTTGGGGGCCTTGCCAGCAGCGCTCTGCAAGATACGCCTCACCGACTGTGTAGGGCTTGTGGTTGTCATAGCGTCCCTGCACTTCTTCCCGTCTGCATGGGCCTCGACGGGGCACGCCACAGGCAGCATGACAGGTATGTGGTGTGCTCTGCCGTATTTCATCGTGCGCGCGGGGGTTCCGGAGGAGTTCCTTTTCAGATTCTGCATTCAGGGGATATGCTCGCAGGCCTGGGGGACATGGCCCTCTATCGCGTTCAACGTTTGTGTCTTCTCAGCTTGCCATGTGGTATCTCATGGGTGTGCCGCCAAACGAGCCGGTGAGTTGGAGCACATACCGTGGCGGCTGGTGATCCTGCAAGTCTTGACAGTCTATGTTCCGGTCATTTTCATCCTCTGCTTTGTCTGGTCGGAGACTGCAAGCTTTGCAATTTGTGTTCTGCTGCATGGATGGATCGATGCCTGGTATCTCGGGGACCCCTTCATGCGAGTGTGGCAGAAGCGTTCTTGAAGGCTATTGCCTTCAGCGCGCTTCCGCCAGCCAGTGCTGCCAACTGGTCATTCTCCCCGAGTCCCAGCACCCTCGGCCGTCGAACTGGGCCCTTCCCCCCCGCGGGCCGGCGGACGGGGTGCTCCCGCTCCACCGTGTGCAGTCCCATATCTGGAAGACGCCCTTGCCAGACAGGGGCTCACGTGCGCTCAAACACCGTTCGAGGACATCCCGCTTGCGCACGAGAACAATGGTCCCTGTCCCCCCGGGCCGGCTCACGGCAGATACGCGTTGCACCTCCATCCACCAGAAAGGAGTTATGGACACGAATGTCCGAAGAGCAAGGCGGCGAGCAAGCGAACTCGCGAGATGAGATTGTTTGCCGCAAGAATCCCATCAACACGAGATTCGATGAGCTGCTGAACCGGCTGCGCCCGGGCCTTGCAGCGTCCCGTGCCTTTGGAGTGCGGCGGCTTCCGGCCTTCGTAGCCGCAGCGGCTGCTACGGCGGAGTAGGCTGCCGCCGCTTTCCCCTTGCGCCAGCCGTGCTGCGAAGGGTCGAGGACGAGAACGACGAGCACGGGGATGGGCGCAAGGACGAGGACGGGCAGGAGCACGACGACGAGAACGAGCACGGCGACGACGGGCCCGCGGCGCTCAGGCAGGGGCAGCCAGACGGTCCCGGACAAAGTCGACCGCGCGGCGGAAGATGCGCAGGCCCTCCCCCTCTTCCTTGAGGCCCTCGCGCGGCCATCGGGGGTCGTGAAGCGGCAGGCAGTGCCGCTCCGGGTGCGGCATCATGCCCAGGATGCGCCCGGTCGGGTCGCAGATGCCGGCGATGTTGTCCACGGACCCGTTGGGGTTCCAGGGATAGCCCGCCGCCCTACCCTCGCGGTCCGTGTAGCGATAAACGATCTGCCCGTTGTCGCGCATCTGCCGCAGGACGTCCTCGCTCTCGGTGACGAACTTGCCCTCGGCGTGGGCCACGGGCAGGTAGATGCGCTCGCCCCCCTCGACCAGGACGCACACGTTCTCGGGCGCCTCCATGTAGGTCCAGCGGTCCTCGAACTTATGCGAGTCGTTGAAGGTGAGGGTCGCCTGCTGGTGCCAGCGTTCGAGGCCCGGCAGGAGGCCCGTCTTCACCAGCACCTGGAAGCCGTTGCAGATGCCGATGACGAGCTTGCCCTCGTCGAGAAAGCGTTCAAGGGGATCGCGCAGAGTGGAGAGCAGTTCGTTGGCGAGCACCTTCCCCGCTCCCAGGTCGTCGCCGTAGCTGAACCCGCCCGGTATGACGAGCACCTGGAAGTCGGCCATGCGGCCGGGGGCGGCCCGGAGCGCGTTCACGTGAACGAGCTCCGTATCGGCCCCCGCCAGCCGGAACGCAAAGTCGGTCTCCCGGTCGCAGTTCGTCCCGGCGGTGCGCAGTATGAGCACGTTTACGGACATGACGTGGCGCCCTATGGCTGGCTCTGACACTACGGGAAGAAGCCATTGTAATGAGCGGCGGGCGCATTGCAAGTGCGTCACTCAGGCACGGTCACTTGCCCGTCGCCGTCGGCGTCCACCCAGAAGGGATTGGTCACCGCAAACGGCGTGGGAGAGTGCGGTCCGCCGTAGACGGGGCGCATGGGCCGGTCCCCTTCCACGCGCACGACGAACCAGCAGTCGGCCGACGTGTCCACCTCCAGCGCGTCGTCCCAGCGGACGGTCCCCTCGGTCTCAGCCAGGTCGAACTGGTGGGCCGCCGTGCCGTTGCGGTACACGCTCACTCTCCTCACGTCGACCCAGGGGGCGGCCGCGATCTTGAGCCGCAGTTCGGCGACCTCGGCGCGGGCCGTCTGCACGCTGCCGATCGGGTGGCCGTCCAGCCTTGCTTCGATGAACGGCCCGTTGCTTACGAAGGCATCGGGGACCTCCTTCAGGCTGCGGATGGCGGCGACCACGTCCCGGGCGCTCGGCGGACGAGTCTCCGCGGGGCAATGGACGAACGTCCTGGCCAGCCCCGCCACGTCGCCCTGGATGGCGCGGGAGCCCGAGCCCCCCGTCACCATGATTCGCCGGCCCTTGTTCAGCAGCCAGAACCAGTATGGGAGCAGCTGCCGCGCGCCGGCCACGTCGCGTCCCGTCAGGAGCTCAATCGCGTCGAAGTCCTCGCTGAACCCGGCCGGCGAGTGCCGGTGTAGCGTCGGGGCAAAGCCGCAGAGCTCGAAGTAGCCGGCCCCCTCGTCGAGAGGATCGTCGACCTGGATCAGCGCCGTCGGGAAGAGCTCGCGGAGCTTGGCCAGCACTTCGTCCGCCGACAAGCCGGGCGCGAGGACCCCGGATAGGTCCGGCTCCGCGCCCTCAGCGGCATCCAGCGGAAAGACGCTGAACGAGCCGACGCCATGACGCCGGAACCGGAAGCCCGGAACGAGCCGGCAGTCAGCATCGCGGGGCACGCCAACGACGGCGGCTCGGAACACGGGATCGGAGACGACGGCCGCGTCCAGCCCCTCGGCCGCGCTCGTCAGCGCTCTCTCGGCGGACAGCAACGCGCAGTCGAGGCTAAGGCCAGTGTGCTGACGGAAGTCCACGGCCACGTATTCCCCGGGCTCGACCAGACGCTCCAGCAAGAGTTCCACTGAGGGGGACGCGCCGACCTCGGCCTGCACGGGTGCGACGGCATAGCTGAACAGCGGCCCCCTCGAGGCAACGACCGCGGCCAGGGTCGGGAAGGGCGACGGCGCGAGCCAAAGCGTCGCCCGGCCGGACTGATCGGCGAAGGCTAGCTCCCCCGCAAGGGGCGTCGGGAAGGGCACGCCGACGGGTTCGGATTCCCCGAACCCCCGGGCCGGGCCGCTGAAAATGCGCGCAGGGGTCGGAGCCGTATACGGGCCGACCCGAGCCCGGACGGTGACGCGCGCCTCGGCGCGCCGGGAGAGAGTGATGGGACACCTGTGCCGCAGGCCGGCCCCGCACTTGACGGTGAACGAGACGGGATCCCTGCCGGCAGCCCCCAGCGTGATCTCGTATGCCCCGGCCGGCACCTGCGTGGCTGCCGCGCCGGCTTCATCCGTGACCATCAAGAAGGGCGACCGCTCGTCCGACGGCGTCAGGTCGATCTGCACGCCAGGTATCGGGTCGTCCGTCCCCCGCTCGCGCATGACGAACGAAAGGTGAGAAAGCTCGTCCTGCCGGGGCGGAAACGCGGCGAGCCAGACACGCTCCGGTCCGCCCACGTCGCACATCAGGTACCTGCGACACGTGCGGCTCTGGCCGGGCGGGATGTCGACCGTGCGGTGGCCGATCTCGGAGACGCCCGGCGAATGCACGCACCGCAGCGTCCCCAGCGGAGCAGCCAGAACGCCCCAGACGCAGCCGTCGCCGAAGAACGCCAGCCACCGGGAGCGGGGACTCTTGCCCGCCGGGAACAGCCCGGCCCGCGGCGCGAAACGCATAGTGCGGCCGTGATACAGCAGGTCCCGGAACCCAAAAAACGGCCGCATTGAGTCCGTCCTGTTCCGGACGGTCGTCGACATCTCGAGCATTCGCGAGCCCGGCCGCAGCGTGTACGTCGTTTCGACCTCTACGGAGGGATCGCCGGGCAGATGGCCGGTGCTGACGACGGCGGCCTCCTCCTGGACGCCGCCGGGAGCGGAGACGCTCACCTCCTCATACACCGGCGCGGCCGCCTTGCGCCCGCCGAGCAGCGGCAGCAGCAGCCGCATCTGGTCCTCGCCGCCCTGAACGGCGGCGTCTATGAGATGGCCGCCCGAGCCGGCCGGCCCGTGATGCCCGGCGGCCGCCACGACGAATCGGACGAAGGCGTTCTCCAGCAGCAGATCGCCCGGCCGCCCATCCGCGCCGGGGCCCTGCGGCAGGAAGGCGTAGTCCGCCCCCACGTAGGCGTAGCTCTGGCCGGCCAGGCCCACGACGGGCCTGGGCCGCAGGGGCGGCTGCACCCCGCCGCCGGGGCGGGACCGGCATGCCCCTGCCAGAACGGCGAGGCCCAGCAGCAACGCCATCGTCAGCGCGCGACGCACGTTCATCGTTCCACGGCGGCCTTCTGTCCGACGACCGCAGCGATCTGCTCCGGCGGGAACTTGAACCGGCGGTCATAGGTCATCAGGCCGTTGATCTCCTGTTCGACGTCCGTCAGTTGCGTATAGCAGAAACCGGCCACTCCGGGGTTGCGCAGCAGCGCCTCCGTCAGGCCGCGGAAGCGGGCCAGGAACTCCTCGCGGCTGCGCGGCCGGTCGCCGTAGCCCCACGCGTCGTCCGCCGCCGCCTCCTCCGACCAGGCGATGCCGCCATACTCGCTCACGAAGTAGGGCTTCGTGCCGTCGTAAGGGAGCTGCCGATCCGTGTTGGTGAAGGCGTCGGCCCAGTCGCCGCGCTCCAGGGGTTCGAAGGCTGCCGCGAAGCCGTCGACGTCCTGGCTGTAGTTGTGGCAGTCCCAGACGTCCGTCTCGAAGTGGAAGTAGCCCGACGCGTCGACCATCGGTCGCGAGGGGTCGATGGCCTTCGTCAGACGGTAGAGCCGCCGCGTCGCCCACTCGCCGTACGGGGCGGTGCCTGCCTGCATAGTCTCGTTCAGCGGACACCAGCCGATGACGGCCGGGTGGTTCAGGTCGCGCATGAGCACCTCGGTCCACTGGCTGAGGATGCGGTGGACGAAACGCGGGTCCGAGAAGTCGTAGCCCCAGTCGGCGAATTCGCCGAAGACAAGGTAGCCCATGCGGTCGCACGCATGGAGGAACGCCGGCTCGAAGACCTTCTGATGAAGCCGGGCCCCGTTGAACCCGAACGAAAGCGACGCCTGGATGTCCTTCTCGAGAGCGTCCAGGGCAGGCGCGGTGTAGACGCCGTCGGGATAGAACCCCTGGTCAAGCACCGTGCGCAGGAAGATGGGCTCGTTGTTGAGGTAGAAGCGGTTGCCCTCGACGTGGAACTTGCGCAGGCCGGCCCAGGTGCGCACGCGGTCGGCGCCGCCCTCCCCTTCCAGGTCCACCACGATCTCGTAGAGGAACGGATCGGCCCGCGACCAGGGCCGAGCTTCGGGCAGATCAAGTTGAAGCCGGACGCACGCCGCGCCCCGCCCGCGGAAGTCCCGCGACGCGACCCGCGCGCCCTCGGCCAGCGCGGCGACTGAGCCCGCAAACGCGCCCGAGCCCGCCACGTGGACCTCGACGGCAAAGGACGAGTTCTCCAGGTCCGGACACACGTGAACGTTGCGGACGTAAGTGCGGGGGACGGCCTCCAGCCAGACCGTCTGCCAGATGCCGGTCGTCCGGGTGTACTGGCAGCCGAAGGACTCGTAGCGCGGTGACTGCTTGCCGCGGGGCGCCGCGAGGCTACGGATGTCGTCCGCGGCCCGCACCACAAGCTCGTCGCGGCCGTTGCCCTCCATCGCATCGGTCAGCTCAACCGTGATGGGCGTGTAGCCGCCTTCGTGGTCACCGACGCGCCGGCCGTTCAGCCAGATCGTCGTCAGGTAGTCGCATGCGCCGACGTGCAGGAGGATGCGGCGGCCCTGCCAGCGTTGCGGCACCTCGATGAACCGGCGGTACCAGACCGCGTCCATGAAATCGCGATCGCCGATGCCCGACAGGCGGCTCTCGGGGCAGAAAGGAACGACGATCTCGGCGCCCAGCTCGTGCCCTCTCGTGTAGCCCCGCTCTTCCCCCGAGGCGCTGCGGTCGATCTCGAACTGCCAGGCGCCGTTCAGGTTGATCCACCAGTCGTCGTCTCTGCGCAGGTCGGGGCGCGGGTGCTCGGGTCTGGGTATCTCCTGCAATGCTCTCCCTCCGTCCAGGGCCTCTCGTGCGGGTAGACGGCGGTACTGTAGGCCAGACGGCCGCACCTGTCAACGCACGCGTGACGCGGAAGGGGGCCACGCGGACGCCCATCTCGCCTTCGGCGCTGCATGCAGGCCTGCGCACGGCACGTCAGGCGATGACGGCAGGCGACCGTTCCCATACATGCGACGGGGTTTGAGCTGCCCGAATGCTTGACAAAGAGGGCGCTTTCGGCCTATATTGTGGTGCATCATTTGGGTAATGGCGCTGCCATCGCGAGCTGCGGGCGAGGTCAGCGCTTTCGTGTACTGCGGCTCAAGGAGTTGCGCGAGGTGTGTCCTGAAGGCGTCGTAAAGTGGTTTGACAACAGGAAGGGCTACGGCTTCATCGAGCAGGACGACGCCGGTGAAGACGTCTTCGTCCACTACTCATCGGTGGAAATGGAAGGCTTCAAGACGCTGGAGGAGGGAGATCGCGTCACCTTCGAGATAACACAGGGAGACAAGGGACTCCGGGCCACTAACGTGCAGCGCGCATGACCCGGGGCGAAGAGGCGGACCCAGCCCGGCTTCCTGCTTGCAGGAAGTCGGGCTTCTGTTTGGGGCGGCTGCGGCGCTTTTGCTTGAAGGCAGTCGCCCCGTTTCACTATAGTCAAATGCACGGGGCCACACGCAGACGGACTTCGCGGGCGCCTGCGCGCGGTTCTCGCGATCCCGAGGCAGCCCGCCTCACAACCTGACCAGCAACGACGGGAAGCAAAGTGGCTTACCAGATAGTCGTCTGCATAAAACAGGTGCCGGACACGGAGAACCTGACCGGCGAAGCCATGAAGGAAGACGGCACGGTCAACCGCGCCGCCCTGCCGGCCATCGTGAACCCGGAAGACCTGAACGCGCTCGAAATGGCCCTCCAGGTCAAGGAGGCCCACGGAGGAAGCGTGACCGTCCTGACGATGGGCCTCCCGTCGGCCGCCAACGAGCTGCGCGAGTGCCTCTACCGCGGCGCGGACCGAGCTGTGCTTCTGACGGACAGGCGCCTGATCGCCTCGGACACGCTGGCCACCTCCTATGCCCTGAGCTGCGCCATCCGCAAGACCGGCCAGCCGGACCTGGTGCTCTGCGGACGGCAGGCCATAGACGGCGACACGGCGCAGATAGGCCCGCAGCTCGCCGAGAAGCTCGGCCTGCCCCAGTTCACCTACGTCGAGGAGGTCCGCGAGGTCGGCCCCGATGGCATCGTCGTGAGGCGCGGCCTGGAGCACGGCTTCGAAGTGATGCGCGGGCCGCTGCCGGCGTTGCTCACCGTGACGTCAAGCGCGAACGACCCTCGCCCGCCCTCGGCCAAGCGCCTGATGAAGCACAAGAAGGCCAGGGCGGCCGGGGAACTGGGCGACGGGGCCGAGCAGGACGCGACCGCCCTGCGCGAGCGGGACCTGTTGATCGAGCAGTGGGACGCCGAGGACGCCGGATGCGACCTGGAACGCATCGGCAAATCGGGTTCCCCGACCCGCGTCAAGAAGATCGAAGGCGTCCGGCTGGCCTCCGAAGAACACAAACGCGTCGAGCCCACCACCGAAGGGCTCGGCGCCTTGATAGAAGAACTGATGGACGAACACATCTTCGACTAACCACCTTTCTCTTGCTCTTACTCCTACTCCTCCCGTGTCATCTCGGAGCACGAGTGAGAGCAGGAGTAGGAGCAAGAACACGACGCGAAGGAACGGCAGCATGGAAGAGCCGAAGGACGTCTGCGTATTCGCCGAGGTCCAGGACGGGCAGGTGGCCGAGGTCAGCCTGGAGCTGCTCAGTAAGGCCGCGGAGCTGGCGGCCGAGCTGGGCGGGCGGGTCGGCGCCTTCCTGATCGGCGATTCGGTCGAGCCCCTGGCGCAGACGCTGTTCGAACATGGGTGCGACGAGGTGCACCTGGCGGAGCGGCCGGCCCTGGCGCACTACGCCACGTTGCCTTACGCGGAAGTCCTGACGCAGATGATCGGGCAGGCCGGGCCCGCCATCGTGCTGTTCGGTGCGACCACCACCGGGCGCGACCTGGCGCCCCGCATCGCCTCCGCCCTCCAGGTGGGCCTGACGGCCGACTGCACGGACCTCCAGATCGGCAGCCATCGCGACCTGGCGGGCGGCAAGACCTACGAGAAGCTGCTCTACCAGATCCGCCCGGCCTTCGGCGGGAACATCATCGCGACGATCGTGAACCCGGAGACGCGGCCCCAGATGGCCACCGTGCGCGAGGGCGTGATGCGGATGGCGCCGGCGGAGCCGGGCCGCACGGGCACACTGCGGCGCTTCGACGGCGCGCTCGACGCGGCGTTGTTCTGCGTCGAACTGCTCGAGGAGCACCGGGCGGAGAAGCTAGTCGACTTGAAGAAGGCGAACGTCATCGTTTCGGGCGGAGCCGGCGTGGGCAACAAGGAGAACTTCGAGCTGATCCGCCGCCTGGCCGAGACGCTCGGGGGCCAGGTCGGGGCTTCGCGCGCCGCCGTGGACGCGGGCCTCATCGACAAGGCCCACCAGGTCGGCCAGACGGGCACGACGGTGCGACCGAAGCTCTACGTGGCCTGCGGCATCAGCGGCGCCGTGCAGCACAGGGCCGGCATGCAGGAGTCCGGCAAGATCGTCGCCATCAACAGCGACCCGGACGCGCCCATCTTCCAGTTCGCCCACTACGGCATCGTCGGCGATCTGAACGAGGTGATACCGGCGCTGATCGATCTCTACAAGGAACACGCGAGGTGAGGGTCGGAGCCGAACATGGCCAACTTCTTCACCGGTAACGGCGACATCCTCGACTTCCTGGACAACGCCGACCTGCGGCAGGTCGTCCTGCTTCAGGAACGCGGCTACACGGAGGCCGCCGAGTTCGACTATGCGCCGAGCGACTACGAAGACGCCATGGACAGCTACCGGCGCGTGCTGGAGGTCGTGGGGGGGATCGCCGCCGATTTCATTGCCCCCCGCGCCGCGGACGTGGACCGCGAGGAAGCCCGCTTCGAGGACGGCAAGGTCACCTACGCCAGGGGCACGCGGGAGGCGCTCGAACAGCTTCGCAAGGCCGACCTGATGGGGTTCACCTTGCCGCGCAAGTACGGCGGGCTCAACATGCCCGTCCTCATCTACACGATGGCCATCGAGCTGGTCAGCCGCGCCGACGCCAGCCTGATGAACCTGTTCGGCCTTCAGGACATCGCCGAGACCGTCAACGACTTCGGCGACGACGAACTGAAGGCCAGGTACCTGCCGATGTTCAGCAGCGGCGCCGTCACCGGTGCCATGGCCCTGACCGAGCCCGACGCGGGCAGCGACCTGACCAACGTCCAGTTGCGCGCGACCGAGGACGAGGCCGCGGGCGTCTGGCGCCTGAGCGGCGTCAAGCGGTTCATCACCAACGGCTGCGCGGACGTGCTGCTGGTGCTCGCGCGCAGCGAGCCGGATGTGGCGGGCGCGCGGGGGCTGTCGGTCTTCCTCTGCGAAAGCGGGCCGGCGGTGAAGGTCCGTCGCATCGAGGAGAAGCTGGGCATCCACGGATCGCCCACGTGCGAGCTCCAGTTCAACGATGCCCCGGCGCACCTGATCGGCCGGCGCAAGCGCGGGCTGTCCAGCTACGTGCTGTCGCTGATGAACGGGGCGCGTCTGGGGATAGCCGCCCAGGGCGTCGGCATCGCGCAGGCGGCGCTGGAGGAAGCGCTCGAATACGCCGCCGACCGGGAGCAGTTCGGCCGGCCCATCCGGCAGTTCCCCGCCGTGCGACAGATGCTGGGCGACATGCACATGAAGGTCGAGACCTCGCGCCTGCTCACCTACGACACCGCCATCGCCGTCGACATGGTGGAGAACATCGAGCGCCTGAAGAAGAGCGGCGGTCTTGCCTCCCTGCCCGACGGGGAAGAGCTGGCGAAGCAGGGGCGCCACTGGCTGACCCTCGCGCGGGCCCTCACGCCCGTCGCCAAGTACTACGCCACCGAGATGTGCAACCAGGTGGCCTACGACGCGCTCCAGGTGCTGGCCGGCAGCGGCTACATGCGCGACTACGAGGTCGAGCGACTCTACCGCGACGCCCGCATCACGACCATCTACGAGGGCACCACGCAGATCCAGCACAACGCCGCCATCGGCTACGTGCTCAAGGGGACGTTCGAGGAACGCTACACGGAGATGCACGCGCGGCTGGCGGAGGCCGGCGCGGACGCGTCCCACCTGGAGGCCCTGGAAGCGGCGCGCGCCTGGCTGCGCGAGGCCGTCGAGTACGCCGACGAGCAGGAAGGCGACTTCCGGGACCTGCACTCCAGCAAGCTCGTCGAGGCCGCCACCATGATCTACAACGGCTACCTGCTGCTTGAGCCGGCCATACGATCCGAGCACAAGGCGGCGCTTGCCGAGAACTACGCGAACGAGGTGCTGCCAGGGGTCAGGATGCGCTGCGACCAGGTAACGAGCGGCAGCCGCACCTACCTGGACCGCATGCCGGAACTCCTCGACTACGAGTGACGGCAACGGCGCCAACCACGACGGCAACGGCGCCAACCACGACGCCACAACGTGCACGACGACATCCGACGCAGGACCCAACCGTGGCTGCCGTTCCGCTCTACCCGCCGTGCCGTTATCTTCAGCCGCTGTCTTCAGCCGTTTACCTCATCGTCAGCCGTTGCTTCTTCCTCGTCGTCGCCGTTCGTCCGTTGTGCTCGTCGTGCCGTTGTGGTTAGCCTCTGTGCCGTTCTCCGTGTCCTCCGTGACTGGACCCCTTAGCGGTGGACGGACCTCTCGTCGTTATACCATTATTCCGTGGCCGTTTGTCCGTTGTGCTCGTCGTGCCGTTGTGGTTAGCCTCTGTGCCGTTCTCCGTGCCCTCCATCACTGAGCGCTTTCGGCGGCGAGTGAAGGCATCGCCGTTATCCCGATACTCTGTCGTGGTGGCCGTTCGTCCGTTGTGCTCGTGGTGCCGTTGTGGTTAGCCTCTGTGCCGTTCTCCGTGCCCTCGACGGACGGCGGACGTCTGGCCGTTATCCTGTGACTCCGTCGTCGCCGTTCGTCCGTTGTGTCCGTCGTGCCGTTGTGGTTAGCCTCTATGCCGTTCTCCGTGTCCTCCGTGTCTCCGTGGTGGTCTTATGTGCCGTCGGATCGGCTTTCACGTCTCGATCGAGGGCGGCCTCGACAGGGCCGTCGGGCGTGCCCTGGAACGCGGCTGCACGGCCCTCCAGGTCTTCGCCGGCAACCCCCGCGGCTGGCAGCTCCAGAAGCGCGACGAAGCTGAGCTCACGCGCCTCCGGGACGCCCGCGCGCAGGCCGACCTGACGCCCCTCGTCGTCCACTCCTGCTACCTCATCAACCCGTGCTCAAGGGACCGCGCCGTGCTCGCCCGCAGCGTCCGGCGGCTGGCCGCTGAGCTGGAGGCGGCGGCCGCCATGGGCGCCGACTTCTACGTGCTCCACCCCGGCAGCCACAAGGGCGAGCCGACGGCCTGGGGCGTCGAGCGCGCCGCGCAGTCCATCGCCTCCGCGCTGGCGGAGGCAGGCGGCGCCGTGCCCGTGCTGCTGGAGGGCATGGCGTCGGAACACGGGCCGGGCGGCGACGTGGAGCGGCTGGGCGCCCTTATCGACCGGATCGCATCCGCGGTTCCGGAAGCGCGGCTCGGCATCGCGGTCGACACCTGCCACGCGTTCGGCGCGGGCTATGACTTCCGGGACGCCGGCGAGGTGGATCGGCTCGTCCGGGAGGTGCGGGACGCAGTCGGCCTTGAGGCGCTTCGGCTGCTGCACGTCAACGATTCCCGGGACCAGCCCGGCAGCAGGCGGGACCGCCACGAGCACATCGGCCGGGGCACGATCGGCAGGCGCGGCCTGGCGAACGTCCTGAACCACCCCGCCCTTTCGACGCTGCCCCTGATCCTGGAGACCCCGTGGGAATCCGTCGAGACCGACCGCCGCAACCTCCGCGCCGTCCGGCGCCTGTTGGACTCCGGATAGCGCCGGACGGCCAAGACCGAGGACGAGACTGCCAGGGCAAAGTGAGCTATGATGGGGACCTGGCAGGGCTCATGTGTGGCCGCTGCCGCCCTCACGCGACGGGTAACGGGTGGACAACCGATGGCAGATCAGGAACTGAAGGTAGGGCCGGCCGAAGTGTCCGGCAACGGCGCAGTGCTGGCGGTGCGCAGCTCCGGGCGCGCGTGGGTGGTCGAGTTCATGTCCGAACCGCGCACCAGCCCCGAGCCGCTCTGGTTCCACCTGGAGTGCAAGGATGCAGGAGGCCGGCCGATCCGGTTCGTCTGGCGCAACGCCGACGGCTGCCTGGGCCTGGGCGGCGCCGAATCCCTGAGGAACGTGCGGCCGGTCGTTCGGCTCGACGGAGGCCCGTGGCAGAGGCTGGGCAGCGTCCGGCTGCGCAGGCGCCCGAGCGGCGGCCACGTGCTGACGTTCGCCACTCCCGCCCCGTGCGACCGCGCCGCCGCGGCCTTCTGCTACCCGTACGGCCCTGCCGATCTGGAGCGGACGCGCGAGCGCATTGCGGACACCTGGGAGGCCGAGCCAATCGGCCTGAGCGGGAAGGGACGGCCCCTCACGCGCCTGCGCGCCATCGCCGCCGTGAAGGGGGAGCCGCCCGGCGTCTACGTCCTCGCCCGCCAGCACGCGGGCGAGACGCCCGGCTCCTGGGTGCTGGACGGACTGCTCCGTGCGGTCGCGTCGAAGCGAAGAGGAGGCAACCCGCTGCGGCGCGTCGAGTGGTGGGCCGTTCCGTTCGTGGACCTGGACGGCGTGGTCGAGGGCAACTACGGCAAGGACGCCCTGCCCATCGACTTCAACCGCGCCTGGAACCCGATGCCCCTGCGGCCGGAGGTGCTGGCCATCCAGAGGGACATGCGGCGCTTCGTCGGGCGCGTCGGTCCGCGCCTCGTGATCGACCTTCACGCGCCAGGGGGCGGCGAGAAGCAGTTCTACATGTTCCTCTGCCGCGACGAGCGGCCGGCGCGACAGCGCGCGATGGGCGAGAGCCTAGCGGAGTGCCTGGCAAACGAGTTCAAGGAGATGCCGCGTAAAGACCTCGTCAAACGCAACGGAGCGCCGACGCCACAGCACGCGAAAGGCGAGGCCCTGCCGGACGGCCGGCCCGACGAGTCCAGGGAAGTGCCGCGGGAGGCGCTCGTCAGGGTCCCCCGCTACCCTTCGCGCTGGGACGCGAACCACGTCTTGACCGGATGGGCGTGGGACCACCTGGACGAGACGGCCGGCGTTACGTTTGAGACGGCCTACCAGGCGATCGAGGAGGGAGCGTGGCTGGAGCCGAGAGGCTACCGGCAGATCGGGCGCCGCATCGCACGCATTGCGCTCGCGTGGCTGAGCAAGCAGTGAACGTCTGCCGCCCGGCCGGCGCCGCAGCGCCTCAGAACACGAAGCGTAACAGCAGCACGACGATGGCCGCCACAACCACGAGGCCGACAAGGAGCGGCACGATGCTGCGCTTCTTCTTGCGGACAGGCGTCGGCGCTGCAACGGCGCCCGTGCGGATGTCGGCCCTGCACTTCGGGCAGATTGTCGCCCGCACGCCCAGCAGGGCGCCGCAGTTAGGGCAGGTCTGGCGGGCCGGATGGAAGACCTTCTGGCCCTCCTCGGGCTCCTTAATGGTGGAGATGTCGAACACCGAGCCGAAGTCCGCCAGCACCTTGTTGGGCGTTCCGCACTTGGGGCATTCGACCTTCTCGCCGACCTCCTTGCCTTCCGTGTTGATGACCGTCATGCACTTCGGATTGGAACAGGTGACCGTCTTGGCCATCCCACTCCCTCCTTCAGCAGAACCGTTCAGCTCCGGGTACCGGACTTGCCGGACCGGGCCGGCCGGCGGCCGGCCCTCAGCCCCGGATGATGTCGCCCAGGCTCATCGCGCTGCTGCGCCGGCGGGAGAAGGCGGTGTGCAGGCCGAACAGGACCAGCACGATCCCGCCGAACGCCAGCCAGCCGTCGACGTCCACGCCGACGCGCCGGACCCAAACCACGCCAAACGCCAGGCCCAGGTACCACAGCGGGGCGGCCAACGCCGCCTCCGCGCTGCCGAGGCACTTTAGCCAGAAGACCATCATCAAGCCCACTGTGAAGGCGCCCGTGACGGCAGCCGTCCACAGATGCGCCGGCCGGACGGCAAAGACGCTCCGCCCCGTGCTCAGACAGGTGACGAGCAGACAGGCAGCGCCAATCATGCACACCACGGCCGCCACGGGCAGGGGCTTCTCCTCCCGAACCAGCGGCCGGGCCAGCATAGAGAAGACGGCCCAGCACGCGGCTGCCCCCACGGCCCGCATGCTGACTCCGAGCGAATCGGGCGCCTCCGCCCGGACGACCAGCACACAACCGAAGAACCCCAGCAGGATGCCTACGAACGTCCTCAGGTCGGCGCGTTCGCGCCCGAACAGGCTCAGCAGCGCGACGATGAGCGGGCCTGCGTAGAACCAGAGCCGAACCGGTGCCGCCGGCGCGTGGCCCAGCGCCAGGCCCAGCAGCAGCGCCAGACCGTAGCCACCCGAGGCGGCAAGCACCAGGAAGTGCGTCTCCCGGCGCTTGAAGACCGAGAGTTCGGACAGGCGTCCGCTCAGGAACAGCAGGAAGAGCAACAACAGCGAGGCAAACAGAAGGAAGTAGAACTCGGCCACGAGAAGGGATGTGCCGCCCCGCAGCATGGACTGCACCAGGGCGAAATGCGGGCTCCACAACAGCGCGGCCACGGCGCCGAGAACCAACCCCCTCTTGCGTGTGCGCTGCATGCCGGACCTCTTCGCCTGGCGCCGTGCCGTTCAGCACGGGTCCTTGAACCGCCCGGTCTTTTCCGGCACTTCTTCTAATCCATCTTGCGCGGCGCGTCAACCGGCACGTTGATTGCCCCTGAGCCGGCGGATAGAATGCAGCAAGCATTGATCCGAATACCAGCGCGCATGGGAGGCCGCAGATGGCCCTGGTAGAATGTGAGCTCGCGCGCGTCGTGATGAGCGAAACACAGGACACCCACGTCGTCACGCTTAAGGAGAAGGACGGCGAGCGCACCGTGAGGATATGGATTGGCCTGTGGGAGGTCTTCGCCATCCATCGCACGGTCAACAACGAGCCGCCTCCCCGGCCGCTGACGCACGAGCTGTTCGGAAGCGTCCTGGACGCGCTCAACGTCCAGATCGAGCGGATCGTCATCAGCGAACTGCGGGGGCGGACGTATTTCGGACGGTTGATTCTGCGCCAGGACGGGCAGACGTTCGACATCGACAGCCGGCCCAGCGACGCCATCGCGCTGGCCGTCCAGAAGGGGGCACCGATCTTCGTGGACGACTCGGTCCTTGAGCAGGTCTCCGGCGACGCCTGAGCTGGCCCAGCCCCTATCCCGCGTGTTCCCGCATGGCCTCGACGGCCCGCATGATGTCGTCGGGCATCGGCGCCTCGAACGTGATCCGGCGCCCGAGCCGCGGATGCCGGATGGTGAGGCGGCGCGCGTGCAGGGCCTGGCGCTCCAGCAGCGGCTCCTCGTCGGGAGGGTGCTCGCCGCCAGTCAGGTCAGAGAGGTAGAACGCATCCCGCCGCCCGTACACGCTGTCGGCCACGATCGGATGGCCGATGGACTGCAGGTGCACGCGGATCTGGTGCGTGCGGCCCGTCTGCGGCGAGCAGCGGACGACGGTGAACGGGCCCAGCCGTTCGGCGACCTCGTAGATTGTTCGGGCCGACTTGCCGACGGACTGGCGCACGTCCATCTTATCGTGATGGCGTGCGTGAGGACCGATCGGGGCGTCTATCAAGTCGCTGTCCAGTTCGAAGCGTCCCTCGCAGATGGCGACGTACTGCTTCTCCACCTTGCGTTCCTCGAACTGGCGGGCGATCTGCTCGTGCACGGCATCGTCCTTGATGACGAGGATTACGCCGCTGGTGTCGCGGTCGAGCCGATGGACGATGCCGGGACGCAGCGGACCGTAGACGCCGCTGAGCTGGCTGAACCGATGGACCAGTGCATTGACCAGCGTGCCCGTCTGATGGCCCCTCGACGGATGCACCACCAGGTCGGGCTGCTTGTTGACCACCACGATCCAGCGATCCTCGTAGAGGATGTCCAGGGGGATATCCTCCGGGGGGACTTCCTCGCCGAGCCGCATCGGCACTTCCGCCACGATGCGGTCGCCGCGGGAAGGCGAGTAGGAGGGCTTGACCGGCTGGCCGTTGACCGTGATGCGGTCGTCCTTGATGAGCGCCTTGATGAACGTGCGCGAGTAGTCCGGGAAACGGTTCGCCAGGTAGGTGTCCAGGCGGCGGCCTTCATGCCGGCCCTTCACTTCGAACTCGAAGCGCTTGATCTGGACGTCGTCCGGGTCCGGGCGGGACGGCACGCCGTTCGTCCGGGAATCACTCATGCGCGATCGGCCCCCCGCGGATGGCCCTCAGCCCTTCAAGAGGGCGGCGTAATAGTCCAGCGTCTGTTGAGCCACGGTTCGGATGTTGAACTTCTGCCTGACGCGCTCCACGGCGTTCTGCCCCATGCGCTGCGCCAGGGCCGGGTCGCCGATCAGGCGCTCGATGGCGGCGGCCAGGGCCTTCACGTCGCCCTTGGGGACGAGCAGACCAGTCTGCTCGTCCTCAATGATCTCGCACGCGGTGCCCGTGTTGAAGGCGATGACGGGCCGGCCATGGCCCATCGACTCCAGGATGCTGAAGCCGGACACGTTCACCAGGGAGCTCTGCACCACGACGTCGAGGGCGTCGAGCACGTCGTCGTAGGCGGCAAAGTCGCAGGCCAGTGTGATGTAGCGGTCCATGCCCAGTTGGGTGAGGAGCTTCCTGAGCTCGGGGAGCTGCTCCCCCCCTCCGGCGACGACGAACTGGGCGGAGAGCCCCTTGCGCACGAGCATGGCCGCGGCCCGCACGAATAGCTCGTGCCCGCGCATCTCCTCGACGGGGCCGAGCGAACCGACCGCGGGAATGCGGCTGCGGAAGATCGGCGGGATCGGTTGCGCCCCGGGATGCTCCACCTCGATGCCGTTGGGGATGACCTTGACCTTCGCCCTCTCGACGCCGCACTGATTCACGACGGCTTCGCGCACGACCTGCGTCGTGGCGATGATGCCGCGCAACCTGCGCGCCAGCCTGTGAAGCATCCGCGAACGCGGCGGCGTCCAATGCACGGTGAGCACCAGCGGGAGCCGCTCGTTCGAGGCCAGCAAGCGCAAGGCCTCGGCCACCTTGGGGCTCTGGCCGTGAACGATCTGCGGCGAGAGCCCCTGGACCGCCGCCAGCAACGCCTTTCGCTCGCCGAAATGCCAGCCCAACCGCTCCAGATGGTTGAACGTCCGGACGGGCACTTCGGCGTTGCGCAGTTCCGCCAGCATCGGGCCGGGAGCACAGAGGACGGCGACTTCCACCGCCAGCCGCTTCATCTCCCGGGCAAGGCCGACGGCGTAGTGCGAGATGCCCCTCGGCTCCAGCCGCGGCGCCACCAGCAGCACCCGTTTCACCTGGATTCGTTCCTCAGCCACGTCAGCCCGCTCCGCGAACGGCATGGGCACGTGCGGCGTCTCATGGTAATGCCAGTCACGTGCTTTGTCTACCACCGAGGGCCGCCCGCCGGCAGCGTCCCCAGGCCGGAAACGGATGGAACTCGGCGGCGGCGACGGCTATGATATATGGAGTCAGCGCTGTCCTGACCTGCACCAGGAGGGCAGAATGGAACACACGTTCGCAGCGGCTGGGATCAAGGGCGTCGTGTTCGACATGGATGGAACGCTCACGATCTCGCCCCTGGACTTCAACCTGATCCGGGCGGAGGCCCGCGTGCCGCCGGGCCTGCCGATACTCGAATGCCTGGACGAGGCGTCTGAGGAGGAGCGAGCGCGCGTGCAGGCCGTCCTCCACGAGCACGAAACGCGGGCGGCGCGGGAATGCACGCTGCGCGACGGCGCCCTGGAGGTCACCGAGGAGCTTCGGCGTCGAGGCATCAAGACGGCACTGCTGACCAGGAACTCGTCGGCCTCCGTGTGCACCGTGGTGGAGCGGTTCGGGCTGCAACTCGACTGCTGCGTGAGCCGCGAAGACGCCGAGCCGAAACCGTCGCCGGCAGCCGTCCTGAAGATCGCCGAAGATCTTGGGCTACGTCCCGCGCAGTTGCTCGTGGTGGGAGACTACGTTTTCGACATCCAGGCCGGCACGTCCGCCGGGGCGCGCACCGCCTTCCTCAGGTCGGAGGGCGGCATGGAGCCGCCGCCCGAGGCCGACGTGGTGCTGGACGACCTGCACGGACTGCTGGACTTCCTGACCGGAGGACCTCCATAGGCCGATGCCGATGTCTCGTTCCATGCCACCAAAGTCGCGGTTCTCCTGGGTATTGCCGGCCGTGGCGTTGCTGCTGTGGCTTTGGCCCGGCGTGACGATGGCCCAGCAAGATCCACCTGCCGAGGGAGCCCCGTCCCGGGGCGCCGATGAACCCGCCGCCGCCAGGGAGAGCCTGCCGCCCGAACTGCAAAACGTACTGGACAAGCTGGACGCGGCGAACGAGGGTCTCAAAGACCTCACGGCCAGGGTGACCTACGAGCGCGAGATCGCCCTGCTGGAGGAGAAGCAGAAGGCCCGGGGAGAGCTCACGTTCAAGAAGCCGGGCCGCATCGCTCTGACGCTCGGCAAGCCGCGCAACGAAGACGTTTACACCGACGGCAAGACGTGGTGGCTGGTCAGCCACCGGTACAATAAGGTGGAGGTCTACAAGGCCGCCGAAGAGGGCGAGGGCGGCCGGGAGGCGGCGTTCCTGGACGCCGCTTACGGGAAGAGCTCCGAGAAACTGCTGGAAGACTACAGCATCGAGCTGACGGGGAAGGAGCAGGAGGATGACGAGACGATTTACCGGCTGAAGCTCACCCCCCGGCCGGACGAGGATCGCCCGGCCATGTACGAGTGCATCGAGGTCGAGGTGAGCGACCGGCTCTGGCTCCCGCACGTCCTGGTGCTCCACGAACAGGGCGACGAGGTCGTCCACACCTACAACCTGAGCAAGGTTCGGACCAACACGGGGATCAAAGACGAGGCGTTCGTGTACGAGCCGCCGAGCGACTACACCGTCGTTCGCCCCGAGCAGTTCTGATGGCCGTGCGCCCGCAGGCATCTTCTTGCGCTGCAGTGGGGACCGTGTCCGAGACTGAGACGTGTGACTGCGAAAGCCCGTACGGGAAGGTGGAGTTGAGCGTGCGGGCCGGCAGGCTCGTGGGAGCTCGGCTGTGCCGCGAGGACGAGCCGGGGCAGACCGGTTCGCCACGCCCTGCCCCTTCGCGGGAGATGGCCGGGTTCCTGGACGCCCTGGGCGGGTACTTCGAGGGCAGGGCACTCAGGCTGGAGCCGGAGGCGTTTGAGCTATCGGACGCAACGCCGTTCGAGGCGAGAGTCTACACGGAGTTGCGCAAGGTGCCGTTCGGGGAGGTGGTGACGTACGGAGAACTCGCCGCACGGGCCGGCTCTCCGCGCGGGGCGCGGGCCGTGGGTCAGGCCGTCGGCCGCAACCCGCTGCCCATCTTCATCCCGTGCCACCGCGTGGTTGCCGCGGGCGGACGGCTGGGAGGATTCGGCGCCGGGCTCGAATGGAAACGCAGCTTGCTGACCCACGAAGGCTGGACCGTGAAAGAGGGAACCCTGATGAAGGCAAAGCCAGACGCAGACGCCATCGACATCTGCGTGTACGCCGGGAGCTTCGATCCCCCGACGAACGGGCACATGTACATGATCGAGAAGGGGGCCGGACTGTTCGACCGCCTGATCGTATCGGTAGGGATCAACCCCAAGAAGGCGTACACCTTCAGCGTCGAGGAGCGGCTGGAAATGCTGCGGCAGTGCACGCGGCATCTGGATAACGTCGAGGTGGGCAGCTTCGTCGGCCAGTTCCTGGTGCGCTATGCGGAATCAAGGGGGGCCGGCTACGTCCTCAGAGGCGTCCGAAGCGAAGAGGACTACAGGTTCGAGCACGCCATGCGGAACGTCAATGAGGATCTGGCGCCCGACGTGACGACCGTCTTCCTGATCCCGCCCCGGGAGATCTGCGAGATCAGCAGCAGTTTCGTCAAGGGCCTGGTAGGCGTCGAAGGATGGCAGGAAGTCATCAAACCTTACGTGCCCGAGCCGGTCTACGAGAAGCTACTGGCCAGGGACATCCGCTGGACGCAGCAGAGCGCGGGGGCCGAAGGCGCCGCCGACTGAGCCGTGCTGCCCATCAGGGGAACAACTCGGGCAGCAGCTTATTGTTGAATTCCATCAAGAGCTCCGTGGCCGCCTGCACGTCGGGGCTCTCCAGCACCTGGTCGGCGACGCGCTTGGCGTCCTCGTAACTCACGGTGCGGATGATCTTCTTCAGTTCGGGCAGGATGACGGGCGGCGAGGCGCTCACGTGGTCCACCCCGAGCCCGAGCAGAAGCACGGCGTAGGTGATCTCGCTGCCCATCTCGCCGCACAGCCCCACGTCGATGCCGTACTTATGGGCCGCGTCCACTGTCATCTTGATCAGGCGGAGCACGCCCGGGTGCAGGGGCTTATACATGTCGGCCACGTGCTCGTTGGCCCTGTCGATGGCGATAGTGTACTGGATCAGATCGTTCGTGCCGATGCTGAAGAAGTCCACGTGCTGGGCGAACAGGTCCGCGCAGAGAGCGGCGCTCGGCACCTCGATCATGATGCCCACCTGGAGGTCGCGATCGTACTCCTCGCCCTCTCTGTCGAACTCCTCATACAGGCCGTCCAGCATTTCGCGAACGCGGACCAGTTCCTCCATGCCGGACACGAGGGGGAACATGACCTGCACGTTGCCGTGCGCGCTGGCGTGCAGGATTGCGCGCAACTGCTCGCGCAGCACCTCCGGATGGTCCAGGCAGTAGCGAATGGAACGCCGACCGAGAAAGGGATTGCGCTCCACGGCCACCTCGTAAACGCCGCCGAACTTGTCGGCACCCAGGTCGACGGTGCGGATGATGATGGGGCGACCATCGAGATGGCGGACGGCCTCCATGTAGGCCTCCAGGTGCTCGTGCTCCGTAGGAGGTCGCTCGGCCGCCAGGTAGAGGAACTCGGTCCTGTAGAGCCCGATCCCCTCTGCTCCGTGCTCGACGGCTCGGACGATCTCGCGGGGGAACTCGATGTTGGCCAGGATGCCCATCCGGCGTCCGTCCGTCGTCTCCGCAGGCTGGTCCCGCAGCTCCCTCATCAGGGCCATGTCCGTGTGCATGACCTCGCTGCGCCGCCTGTCATAGGATTCGGACGTCTCGGGATCCGGCTCGACGATGAGGAACCCGCGCGAGCCGTCAACGATGGCCCTGTCGCCCCCGCTCAACTCGCCTGTGATCGGCCCCAATCCCACGACGGCCGGAATGCCGAGCGCCCGCGCGATGATGGCCGTGTGGCCGGTCGGTCCCCCGCCCTCGATGGCAATGCCCTTCACCTTCTCGGTGTCCAGGGAGGCCGTCTGGCTCGGATGCAGATCGTGGGCGACCAGGACGACTTCGCTCTTCAGCGAGCCGAGCTCCTCGCGTTTGGCGCCCAGCAGGCGGCGCAACAGACGGCGCTCCAGGTCGTCCAGGTCGGGCACCCGGGTGGCCAGGAAGGGGTCCTCCTGGAACACCTTTCGCCACTGTCTCATGGTGCGGGAGACGGCGAACTCGGCGGCGTACTTCTTGTTGCGAATCCGATCGAAGAACTCCTGCCGGAAGTACTCGTCGCGCAGCATGCCGGCGTGGGCGCTGAAGATCTCGGCGATGGTCGAACCGGCCTTGGTCGAGACGCGGCCGGCCAGTTCCTCCAGCTCCGCCAGCGCTCGCTTCATCGCCTCGTCCAGCCGCCCCACCTCATTGTCGACCTGAGAGGACGGGATGAAATGCTCCGGTATGCGAGCCCCCTCGCCCTCCAGCAGGAACACCTCCCCCACGCCTATGCCAGGACTGACCGGTATTCCCCGCTTGATGTCCATTCTTACCTGGTCTTCGATCCCTTCTCGACCATTTGGTCCTCGACGTAGAAGGAAGAGCAAACGAGCAGGTCCAGCACGGCCTGCGCCTGCTCGGCGTCTTCCCCCCGCATCTGGAACCGGGGCTCATCGGTCGGCCTTAACCCGAGCGACACGAGTGCGCGCACGTCCTTCGCGTCCGCCGCTTTGTCGTCCAGCACGGCCGTGATGTCGCTCCTGAAGCAGGAGGCCATCGCGGCCAGTCTTTCGATGTGCCTGGAGGGCCTCTGGTGGACGTCGATGTTGTCCTCGACGAAGAACCGGTCTTCCGCCAGCACCGTCAGTGCCTTGATGCACTGCTCGGCGTCGTCGCCCCGCGCCGTCACCTTCATCTTGTCGCCATGCCGGCCGCCCAGACTCATCAGGTTAATGATGCTCTTGCCCGGCACCCTGCCCTTGCGCATTTCCACCTCGACGTCGGCCTTGAACAGGCGCGCAATCCCCGCGAACCGCTGCACGGGCCGCACGTGGAATCCCATGCGGTTCTCGATCGTCAGCTCGGCGCTATGTTCATTCATCCCGGCCATAATCGTCCGTTCGGTCGGCAGCGCTTCGCGTCGGCGGAACACGAACTGCCTGCCGGAACGTCCTCCACCTACAGGTCCATCTCCGCGATGAGGTCGACCACCTCTGCGGGACAACGAGCACGACTCACGAAGCGCCGAAAGTCCTGATCCTGGATCAGCCGTGTGATGCGTTGCATCACTTCGATGTACTCGCCCGCGCTTGCTCTGGGCGCCACGACCAGGAAGATCTCGTGGACGGCCTCGCCGTCCAGGGCGTTGAACGCGACGCCGGCTGAGCTGTAACCGAACGCCACCAAGGTCTTCTCGATCCCCTCCAGACGCGCGTGCGGCACGGCAACACCTCTGCCGATGGCCGTGCTACCGACCCTCTCTCTGTCCAGGATTGCCTGGAGGGTGGGCTCCACAAGCCGGCGTTCCATGAGGTTTGCTTCAGCCAGTTGCTCAAGCAGCGCACGAATTGCGTCGTCGCGTTCGCGCGACGCCAGCTCCATACACATCGCTTCCTTGCGGAGATAATCGATCAAACCCACAGGAATCCGCTCCGCCTAAAGGAGCACGGGGAACGCGCACAAGGCCGACTGCGGACAGGGCTCCACCGCCAGATGGATGCGCCACGTCCGCTCGAGCCCGCTACGACGCTTCGCTCACCTCCGGCCCGCGCTGGTCTTGGCGGGCCCGATGATCCACCCGCTTGTCATGGTGGCGAGCGATCTGGCGCCCCAGCTTGGAGAACGCCTCGTCGATGGACTGGTACATGTCGTGGCTTCTGGCTTCGGCCACCAGGTCCGCTCGGTGGCACTTGGCAATGACCTCCACAAGCTGGTCTCCGGCGTCTACTTCCAGCGTGACGGTCAGGTACTGGATCCTATCGCCAATCCGCGGCAGCTTCTCGATGTGCTGCCGTATGTGCCTGTCCATCGCCGGAGTGACGCGCATGTGCCTTCCCGTTATCTCGGCATCCACGTGTCCGCAGCCCTCTCACCGAGCAATGAACCGCTCAATCCCCGTCGCCGGACCCGGCCGGCTCGCCCTGCGTCTGCCCTTCAGCGGACCCGACGTGAGCTGGAGCCAGTGGCCGTGCGTCCGGGCGCTGCTGTTCGCCGACCAGCATGCCGGCCGTGATGAAGTACCGGAACGCTTCGTCCACCGTCATATCCAGATAGATGACCTCTTCCGGCGAAAGCACGATGACGAAGCCCGTAAGCGGCGTGGGAGAGGTCGGGATGAACACCGTCACCAGCTTCTTGCCGGTGCGCTCCTCTACGCGCCTCATCCCAGAGGCCGTCAGGAACCCCACCGAGTACACGCCGCGGCGGGGGTACTCCACGGCGACGACCCGGCTGAAACGCCGCCGCTCCGACTGGCCGAACAGCAAGTCTCCTACCTGCCTGGCGTAAGGATAGATGGCCTTTATCACCGGGAAACGCTCGAACAGCCGGTCAATGACGCGCATGGCGCGGCCCCCGATGTAGCCGCGCAGAAAGCCTCCGAGCAGGTAGACTGACAGCGCTGCCCCCACGAGGCCGAACAACACCCCCACAAAGCGCGGGAAATGCTGCTGCGCGTAGGCGCGCCGTGCCGCCGGGTCGGCAGTTTCCCTGCCCGAGGCCCCGGGGAAGACCGCGTCGAACAGGCCCGGGTTGCGGACCAGTACCTCGCGGCACACGGCGTTGGCCTGCTTGCCCACTGAGACGTCTATCTGATGATAGAGCCAACTCAGCAGGAAGATCGTTATGAGGATCGGGAAAAGCGCGGCCAACCCGGTGAGGAAATTGCGCTTGAAATCGTCGGTGAAACCAGTCCTCGGCATTTACGGCCTCTCGGCTCCCCGCGCCCCTGCCCGCCCTACCGAACGCAGAGATCGGCAACTAACGATTCTACCGGTCAGCCGGAACGCCGTCAAGCAGAACGCCATCAGCCGTCGGCGGCGCTTGCCCTGCCGTCCTCATGCGAGCTGTCAGCATCGTCGCGTCGCCACCTCGGATACGTCCCGCGGTGCATCAGAACCGTGTGCACGGCCACCGCCAGCCCGCTTCGCTCGGCCAGGATTGCGCCCGAATCCAGCAGCGCCTCGCCGATCCCCACCAGCTCCCCCTTCATGGTCAGGGCAGCCACGGGAGCGCCCGCGCGGAATTCGTCCAGCTCGCACACGCCAGGCACCGCCAGCGGGAACCCGTCGCACACGCTGCACACCGCGCCGTCCGCCATGCGCACCTGAGGCAAGAGCCGGCCAACCACTGCCTCCACGGTCAGGACGAGCCGCCGCAGCGCCTCGTCACGCTCGGAGTCGGACAGCGCACAGGCCCGCTCGATCGCCGCCATGGTCACGCAGTCTTCGAGGGCGAACGGGCCGGACTGAGTCCGCCGCAGTCCCACCATGTGAGCGCCGCAGCCGAGCGCCTGCCCAAGGTCGTGGACGAGCTTGCGCACGTACGTGCCGCCCTGGCACCGAACCGTGAACTCGACCCGGCGCCCGTCGCGCCCGGTGACCTCAAACGCATACACCCTCCGCCGACGCAAGGCGCGTTTGACGCGGCTCCGTCTCGGCGGCAACTGCTCGATAACACCCCGGAAGCCGCACAGCGCCTCCTCGAGCTCCTCGTCGCTCACGTCGCCGTGCAGCGCCATCACGCCGGTGTATGCCTTGTCAGACCCGAGCAGCCGGCCGGCCACCCGCGTGCTCTTGCCCAGCAGGACGGGCAGCACACCGGTCACCATCGGATCGAGCGTTCCGCCGTGGCCCACCTTGGCCGCCCCCACCAGGCGCCGCACGGCATCCGCCGCCTTGCGCGAAGTAGGTCCTGCGGGCTTGTCCAGAATGACGACGCCCCACCGGACGTATTCGGCCAGCTCGCGCTCGACGGGCGCGCACCCGTACGAGGGATCGGTGACACAACGCGTCTTGATGTACCTGGCCACGAAACCCCCACACATATCAGAGGGCCGGGCTCGCGAAGGCGAACGCGCACGTGGCAAACGCTCAGACGTCGATCAGCTCGTAAGTGCGGCTGCCCAGCCCGATCTCCTCGCCATAAGAGAGCTGCACCCCGTAGTGCCTCCCGGGCCAGATCTCCTCAAACAGATCGCTGCCGTGCGCTTCGTTGAGCAAGTCAACGGTCGCCTGGTCGATGGCCACGATGTCCCGCGATGCCAGAATGCCCAGGTCGGGACAGACGCTCTTGCCCTTCTCCCCCATGCAGTTGCACTGCCGGGTGACCCGATGGATAAGGGTGATGAACCCGACGCGTCCCTCCTTGCCCGCCAGGATGCCCAAGGCGTACTCGGCCATCTTCTCGTTGAAAGTCTCCGCCGGCGAATCCCAATCGAAGCCCACCGCCCCGACGGGGCAGACGGCGACGCACTCGCCGCACCCGATGCAGCGGTCGTAGTTGATCTGGGCCTTGTCCTCGACCGCAATGGCGTCCTCCGGGCACCAGCGGGCACAGGTGCCGCAGGAGATGCACTTGGCCTCGTTCACGTGGGGCGCGCCGTCCGAATGCTGGCGCAGCTTGCCCGCCCTGGACGCCAGCCCCATCGCCACGTTCTTGATAGCCCCGCCCAGCCCCGCCAGCATGTGGCCCGTCACGTGCGTCACAACCATCGCCGACGGGATGAACGTGAAGTCCCCCGCGACGGCCACGGTCTTGAAGTGCTTCAGGCCGACGTCCACCTCGACGTGCAGGTTGCCCCGGATGCCGTCGACGAACAGCAAGGGACATCCCATGGCCTCGGGCCCGAAGCCGTGCTCCATGGCGAGATTGAAATGGTCCACAGCGTTGTGACGCTGGCCGCGGTAGAGCGTAGACGTCTCGATCAGACACGGCTGGCCGCCGGCGGCGCGGACCTCGCCCACCACTGCCTTCACAAATGGGGGCGGCACAAAGCTGTCGTTGCCCCGTTCGCCGAAGTGCGTCTTGACGCCCGTTCGGGCAGCCCCTGCCGCAATCTCCTCGAAACCTGCGGCGCGGAACAGGGACTGGATCTTCCTGCAAATGGATGCTTCGGTCTCGCCACCGTCGAACTTGGAGTAGAAGACGTCGCTCGCCATGTCAGCCCACCTCGTACCGGTACCGGACAGTCACTTATGAACGCCTGAAGAACTGGTGCCAGAGGTGGGACTCGAACCCACAAGGGCTTTTGTGAGCCCACCGGTTTTTGAAACCGGCGCGTATGCCTATTCCGCCACTCTGGCACCCCGGCGGGCCGCGCGTCATCGCCACGGTCCGCTCGGAGCCAATGTAGTTGAGCGGC